>Ga0214921_10009219_pt1 | contig 12546 bp, 9 predicted proteins | sample LL1505_MetaG_FD_177992 | JGI IMG/M metagenome (GOLD analysis project Ga0214921, IMG submission 177992) | Freshwater microbial communities from Lake Lanier, Atlanta, Georgia, United States - LL-1505 | ecosystem: Environmental > Aquatic > Freshwater > Lake | place: USA: Georgia | collected 2015-05-28 | reverse complement strand
GTATTTGCAGATAGAACTTATCAATCAGATGGACAATTAACACCAAGGTATTTAGATCACGCACTCATTATGGATCCTCTTGAATCTGCAAAGCAAGTCTTGTCAATGGTGTTGGATCAAGAGCTAGAAACAGTCGACGGAACAATGATTGCAGTCCATGCGGAAACAATTTGTATTCATGGAGATCATCCTGGAGCAATTGAAATTGCAAAACACTTATTCAATACATTACAACAATACCAGATTGAAATCAAACAACCCTAAATCTAAAGCAACTGTCCCCTCTTTAACAGGGATTAGTTTAGGTGCCGCTTTTTTAATGGCCAATTCATCTATTGGACCAGGATTTCTAACTCAAACTTCTTTTTATACAGAACAACTTTTAACTAGTTTTGGATTTGTTATTTTAATTTCAATTCTTCTTGATTTTGGTGCACAAATTAATATCTGGAGGGCCATTACACTAAGTGGCATGCGTGCCCAAGAAATTGCCAATCAATTACTGCCAGGTCTTGGTTATCTATTATCCCTATCAGTGGTATTAGGCGGATTTGCATTTAATATTGGCAATATTGCTGGGTGTGGATTAGCCCTTAATATTTTAACTGGAATCAGCTTTGCAAAAGGTGCTATGTTAAGTGGAGTAATTGCTATGCTTATATTTTGGATAGATGAAATTGGTAAAATGTTAGACCGGCTTACCAAAGTGTTAGGCATTGTAAAAATTTGTTTGACCTTATTAATTGTATACGCTGCACATCCACCTATTCTTGAAGCAGTGCATCATAGTTTTGTACCAGAACAAATTTCATTATTGGCTATTGTCACCATCGTTGGTGGAACAGTAGGTGGCTATATTACTTTCTCTGGTGCACATAGATTGGTAGATGCAGGCATGGTAGGCCCCGAACACATAGGCTTTGTTGCAAAAAGTGCGAGTAGAGGCATTCTCATTTCGTCGTTTATGCGTTTTATTTTATTCTTAGCCGTGGTGGGCGTGGTGTCTCAAGGCGTACATCTAGATAAAAATAATCCTGCTGCCACTGTATTTGAGACCGCAGGAGGAAGATGGGGCTTATTTGTATTTGGTATTGTTTTATGGAGCGCTGCCATTTCATCTGTTATAGGCGCATCTTATACCTCCTATTCATTTATCAAAAAATTAGACCTCCCATTTTTGAATCATGAGCGATTTTCAATCAGTGGATTTATCTTGATTTCTACTGCTTTATTTATATGGATTGGGAAACCAAAGGAATTATTACTTTTTGCAGGATTAATCAACGGCTTCATACTCCCATTTGCACTCGCTATCATGTTAATTGCAAGCAGAAAAATACCAGTACTAAAACAATATAAATATCCATTGTGGATCGAAGTTGCTGGATGGCTTGTTGTAGTTTTGATGGGCACAATGAGTGTTTATGCCCTCGTTGAATCCATCCTGAAATAAAAAATGATCAATAAATTAATTGACTTTTACATCTGAATCCAATAGATCCAACTTTTGTTCTTTTGGTTTGATACCAAAATTATAGCGGATATTGATTCCAAATCTTCTTGTATCATTTTCTCTAAATCCTACTGCATAAATGCTCCCTTGTCTTAGGGTAAAGGTATTCTTATTGGTAAAGAAAATATCATTCATAGATAAAGTCACCGTTAGCTTTTTATTTAGGAACTGTCTATTCAATGAACTATTCAGTTGGCCAAAATTATCCAATTCATAAAATTGTTGTTGCCCATTGCTTCTCCAAAAACCGTTGATGGTAAAAGTGGAAAGCTTATCTAATTTCAAAGACTGAAAAGTAAAGAATGTCCAGGTAGCTTTATCAAAAACAATTGGCTTCTGTTCATACACCCCATTGTAGATATTGTGGTTTAATTGCGCCCCAACCACCGCAAAAAAAGCTTTGCCTGGAGGAATCACGGCAATCCCTCTAAAATAGGTCTCTTTACTTTTGCCTAAATTATCGTAGGTGCGATATGTAATTTGTTTGTTAGTGGGAGATTGATAGACCACATTTGTAAAAATATCTTTTGTCTCATTTACACCAAATGCAAATATTGGCTTGTCGTCCACACTGATATTCGCCTCGTAATTAGAAGTAAACTGTGGCTTCAAACTAGGGTTCCCTGTTTCGTATAAAAATGGATCGATGTATTTTGGAAAAGGATTCAGGAACTCATAACTAGGTCTACTAATAGTTTTACGATATACTAAATATCCTCTTAGTTCATAACCAGCAATTTTAAATAGTTTTCGACTTAAAAATACATAAGGGAAAGCATCTGTTCGGTTCAATGAAAAAGCAGTATCGGAAGGAATTTTTTGATTGCCTTGCATGTTCGTTTGTTCCACCCTAGTACCCACTTTTAGGATGAATGCACCCCATGTTTTAGATCCCTGAACATACCCTGCATTAATTTGTTCTTTGAACGTATATCGACTTGTTCTAAATGCATCTTTTACAAAAATGCCATTTTGGTCCTTTTGATAATTCGCATTATTTCTGAAAGTTAAAATGCTAGACTTTAATCCAGATTCAAAAGTGACACCAAATTGCTTCTTTTTATAATCTGTTTGAAAAGTATAAAAATCTCTATCATTGGAAAAATCACCAGCGCCTTTTGAAACAAGCCCACCAGCAAGCAAAGTATTATTGTATTGTTGATCTGTTGAAGACCTAATATAATTATATGAAAAATCAACTGTCCACTCTCCTCCTAAAGAATCTAATTTAAGTTTAGACCTTAGGGATTGGTTCAAATTAAAATTAGATCCATCATTATTCACCAATGACCCAATCGCACTTAGGTTTTGCTTTGCATTTTTTTGAAGGATCGATTCATTATTGGTGGTGTTGACAAAAGATTGTCCACTTAGTCTTGCATCATAGTTTAATTCAAAACGGTCTGTCCAGTTTCTTCCCAGTCCAAATCCAATATAGGCTGATTGATTAGGACTTAAAGTTTTTGCAGTTTGTTTCAATACAGTATCAATGGATAAAAAACGATCCGTATTCACAATACTATAACCATCATTATGATTGTACTGTGTATTCAAATAGGAATTGTATTTATCTGTGGTATTGTTTAAAGTAAGTCCTATGAATTGATTGCCATAAACCCCTTGATTCATTCCAGTATTCACGGAACCATTTAAACCAATCTTGATCCCTTTTTTCAAAATGATATTCACCACACCGCCACCACCAGATGCATCGTATTTTGCAGAAGGTGTTCTTACCAATTCTATCTTTTGAATGGAACTAGGTGGTAAACTTTTTAATAAGGTAGCCATATCAGTCGCACTCATCCTTAACTCTCTTCCATTAATTTGAATGCCTGCAGGCGACAATCCATTTAAATAAATATTACCATCCTGGTCTATGAAAATACCAGGGATTTTCTCCATCGTTTCATAAGCATTGGTAGAGGTAGCTGCTAAAGGTTCTGGATCTACAACAGATTTATCATCCTCTTGTCTGATCAATGGCTTATTAGAGGTTACAACGACTTCTTTCAACTGACCATTCGTTTCCTTTAGCGCAATCTTTAGCATTTTTAGGTTGTCGAATTTGATCGTCCTGTTATCCACTTGATATCCAATGGCACTCGTTTTAAGCTGATAAATTTTCGCAGTCTGTAACATGACATTGGCTAGACCATTACTGTCCGCTACTTGGTTTTGGGAACTGGCACTATCAATCATTTGAATAGTGATATTGGCAAATGCAATGGGTTGATTTTTACTATCCACCACATACAACTTCAATGTGGATGTTTGACCAAAGCCACTCTGATACGTCAAAACAATCAGGAGGATGCATATAAAACTTGTGAAACTTTTTTTAAATCGCGTCATATAGCAATAAAAATATTTGTGGAGAATAGCGGGTTCGAACCGCTGACCTCTTGCATGCCATGCAAGCGCTCTACCAACTGAGCTAATTCCCCTATTATAAATTACCTGAATCAAAAAGAGCAACAAAAAAATCGTTGCTCTTTTTATACAAGACTTTTTTTTAAATTAGATTTTCGCCCACCCCAGCAATCCAATCTTTTACAGCTGCTGTAGTGACAGATTTTGGACGCTCTAATGGGAAGGCCAATGCACGATCCCATGTTAAACTTGCCAATACTCCTAATGCACGACTAACTGCAAATAAAACGGTATAGAATTCATATTCTACAATACCATAATGCACTAATAAGGCACCACTATGTGCATCCACATTAGGCCAAGGATTTTTTACTTTTCCTAAAGATTCTAAAATTGGTGGAACAGTCTCATAAATATTCCAAACCGTATTCACTAATTTATCATCTGGTAAATGCTTTTTACCAAATTCCATTTGTGCTGTGAAACGAGGATCTGTTTTTCTCAATACTGCGTGACCATAACCTGGTACTACTTTTCCTTCACCCAATGTCTTTTGAACATATTCAAGAATTTGCTCTTTAGAAGGACTGTCTGTTCCAATCGATTCTTGCATTTCAAAAATCCATTTAATCACTTCCTGATTCGCTAGTCCATGTAAAGGACCCGCTAAACCATTCATTCCTGCAGCGTAACTTAAATATGGATCACTTAAAGCAGAACCTACTAAATGCGTTGTATGCGCAGACACGTTTCCTCCTTCATGGTCTGCATGAATGGTCATATATAAACGCATCAATTCTTTTGTACTCTCGTCTTCATAACCCATCATGTATGCAAGGTTACCTGCCCAATCCAATAATCCATTTGGATGAATGTGTTGATTGTTCTTATATTTTCTTCTGTAGATATACGCAGCAATTCTTGGTAATCTTGCGATCAAGTCCATGGAATCATCGTATGTATATTGCCAATAATCTTTTTTATTCATGCCCTTTGCATATGCTTGCGCAAACTTACTTTCTGTTTGCAAAGCCATTACTGCTGCAACATACATCGTCATTGGGTGTGCAGTTATTGGAAATGCATCTATCACGTCAAATACATGGGAAGGAACATGGCTTCTTCTTTGCCAGTTGCTGGTCACTTTTTTAACATCTCTATCGGTTGGTAATTCACCAATCATCATCAAGTAAAATAACCCCTCTGGTAATGGTTCGTCACCACCTGCTACTTTTGGTAATTTTTCTTGTAATTCTGGGATGGAGTATCCTCTAAAACGAATCCCTTCTTGCGCATCTAATAAACTTGTCTCAGTAACAAGTCCAGTCATGCCTCTCATTCCTTGATATACTTGCGCTAATGTGATTTCTCCAATCTTCTTTTCGCCATGCACTTTAAGCATTTCTTTGATCTCAGTAGCGGCTACTGTTGCTATTTCACCAAAACGGTCTTTGATCTCTTCCATATACCCAAATATTATTGTTAAAAAAACGATTTAAAATTGGACACAAAGTTAACTAAGAAATGCTTATTTAGGGGCTTTTTTGTATAAATAATAGACCACAAAGACAAAAATAATATTGGGTATCCAAGCTGCTACAAATGGAGGTAAATTGCCCTTAGTGGAGAAGATGGTAGAGAATCTATCTGTAATAATAAACAATGCCGCAATGGTAAAGCCCATCGCCAAATGTGCCCCGCTACCACCCCTTATTTTTCGGCCAGCAATGATGGCGCCAATCATGGTTAAAAGCAGCACTGTAATGGGGGTTGCATCACGCCTATAGCGTTCAATTTTCAACTCATTTAAACCCTCCGAACCTCTTAGCGCATCTATATGAATCTGTTTGATTAATTGTGGGGTTGTTAATTTGTCTTTGGCATATTTATCCTTTTCCAAATCAACTGGTTTAAAAGGATATTTTTTGTGGGTATTGGGCAAATAATTTACTAATTCTTTTTGGTCTGTCACTTTACGCTCCAGTACTTCTGATAATGCCCAATCCTTTTTTGCAGTGTCCCAAATAATGGCCTCTGCTCGAATATTATACACCACTTTATCGCCCTTCACCGTATAAGCAAAAAAGTTGTTCCCTCTTTTGTACGCAGTATCATACCCATAAATGCCTGCATAGGTAAAGGAATCAATCCTAAAATAATAGTCGTTGGTGCCTTTTAACAAGGCATTATAAGAAGAATTCGCATCAATATAAGTGGCTTCAAAATCTCCACGAATATTATTTGCTTTGGGTACGATCCATTGGTTAGAGATCCATAAAACAAATCCTAAAAACAAGCCTCCAATCCAATAGGGCCTTAACCAACGATTGTAAGAAGTACCACTTGCTAAAATTGGAACAATCTCGGTTTGCCCAGCCATTTTAGAAGTGAAAAAGATCACAGCTATAAAAACAAATAAAGGAAATAAAAGTGCAATAATATGTGGTATAAATCCAACATAATAATTTTTAATGATCTCGGAACTCGTTAAACCAGATCGCACAAAATCATCGGTTTTTTCACTAATGTCAATGACCACTGCAATGACTGCAAAGAAAAAAATGGCAAAGAAAAATACTGCCAAAAATTTTTTTAATATATACCAATCCAGTTTTTTCAATGCTTATAATCTTTTACTGATTTGTGGAATCATTGCTGTTTTCCATGCCTTATAATCTCCGGCAATAATATGTATTCTTGCTTGTTCAACCAACCAAAGGTAGAATGATAAGTTTTGTATACTTGCTAGCTGCATACCTAGTATCTCATCTGCTGCAAATAAATGCCTTAAATAGCCCTTTGTATAGTATTGACTCATTTCATTGGGGATGCCTGGATCTATTGGGGTAAAATCTTTGTACCACTTTTTATTCTTAATATTGATGACCCCTTGAGAAGTAAATACCATCCCATTTCTTCCATTCCTGGTAGGCATCACACAATCAAACATATCTACTCCTAAATCAATGGCTTCTAAAATATTCCAAGGGGTACCAACACCCATCAAATAACGTGGGTTTTTCTTTGGTAAGTTTTCACAACATAGTGCGGTAAATTCATACATCTCTTCCTCAGTCTCCCCTACACTCAACCCACCAATGGCATTGCCCACTGCATTTTTAGAGGCTATGTATTCACAAGATGCTTTTCTTAAATCTTTATATAAACCACCTTGTACAATTGGAAATAAATTCTGTGTATGACCATATAAATCGGGGGTCTCTGCCAATCTATTAAAACACCTATCCAACCAGGCATGCGTTAGATCCATACTTTTACACACGTATTCGTAGGTACTTGGAATAGGTGGACATTCATCAAAAGCCATAATAATATCAGCACCAATACTTCTTTGAATATCCATCACATTTTCTGGACTAAACAAATGTTTACTGCCATCTATATGCGATTGAAAAACCACCCCTTCTGGCTTAATTTTTCTGTTGGAGGCCAATGAAAATACTTGGTATCCTCCACTATCTGTTAAAATTGGTCTATCCCAACCCATAAATTTGTGTAAACCACCTGCAGCTTCAAGTACTTCTGTGCCGGGTCTTAGGTATAAATGATAGGTATTGCCTAAAATAATTTTAGCATTGATATCCTGTTTTAATTGCTGTTGTGTCACCGCTTTGACCGTACCAATGGTACCCACAGGCATAAAAATAGGCGTCTGGATGACCCCATGATCGGTCGTAATGGTACCTGCTCTAGAAGCACCTTCTTGAGACTCAACTGCTAATTCAAATTGTAATGCCGCCATGAGGCAAAGGTAAGGTCAAAAATCTTTACTTTTGCGCTATGACAATCAACTTACCCTTTTCGTCAACACTTATATCTGAGGTACTTACAGGCTTTTTTGCAGCTGTTATTGCTATTCAGGTTTTTTATTATTTATTCTTTTTTTTAAGATTGGCCATTTACAAGAAGCCAAAAAAAACAGTGCATGTAGAACACCCAGTTTCGGTTGTGATTTGTGCACGTGATGAAGCCCATAATTTAGCCAATACTTTACCAGGTGTTTTGGTACAAGCCTATAGTACAACCCATGAAGTCATATTGGTCAATGATAACTCAGAAGATGAAACAAAGTATTTGTTAGATGAATTTAAAAAGTCTTTTAAAAATTTGAACCCCGTTCAATTGACACAGGAAGCAAAAATGATTGTTGGAAAGAAATTTCCACTTTCAATGGGAATCAAATCGGCAAAAAATGAGACTTTATTATTGACAGATGCAGATTGTATTCCTGCAAGTGAACATTGGATTCAATTGATGCAGGATGGATATGATGAAGGAAAGGAAATCGTATTGGGTTATGGCGCATATAAAAAGAAGCGTGGCTTACTGAATAAAATTATTCGATTTGAGACTTTTCAAACTGCATTACAGTATTTTTCTTACGCATTAGCAGGATTGCCTTACATGGGCGTTGGTCGAAATCTTTCTTATAAACGTGAATTGTTTATTAAAAATAAAGGCTTCTCATCTATCAATCAAATCCCAAGTGGTGACGACGATTTATTTATTAATCAAGTTGCTAATGCGCGAAATACTGCGATTGTGGTAGATCATGATGCACATACACTCAGTGAACCAAAGACCACATTCAAAGACTGGATCACGCAAAAATACCGTCATTATACCACAAGTAAGTTTTATAAAAAGAAACATATTTTTTTATTAGGCTTATATGCTATTAGTCAATTTTTAATATACCCGTCCTTAGTATTAGCACTTGTATTTACTAAAGAATATACGATTTTACTTAGCTTATGGGCTTTCAGGGCTTTATTACAAGGACTTATTTTGCGTGGTGCAATGAAAAAATTAAACGAGCTAGATCTTTGGCCTTGGTATATTTTATTTGATATATGGTCTGTATTTTATTATTTATTTACCTTGCCTAGCGTATGGAAAGCTCCACAGAAAAATTGGAATTAATTACCCGATACTTTGCAGATTTTACACCTGAACAATTAGCACAATTGTCTGGGCTCGAAGCAGCCTATCAGGAATGGAATGCAAAGATCAATGTGGTATCCAGAAAAGACATTGATCAAATTTACTTGCACCATGTTTTGCATTCATTAAGTATTGCTGCCATTGCAGAATGGACCCCAGGCACACAAGTGATTGATATTGGCTGTGGCGGTGGTTTTCCCACTGTTCCATTAGCCATCTTTTTCCCAGATGTACAATTTTATGCAGTCGATAGTATTGCTAAAAAATTAAAAGTAGTAGATGCCGTTTGTGAGATGGTAGGCATTAAAAATATAAAGACAAAACATACCCGTGTAGAAGACATCAAAAATAAAAAGTTCGACTACGCAGTGAGCAGAGCAGTGGCGCCTCTAAAGGATTTATGGAGATGGGCGAACCCAGTGCTCGTTAAAAAGCCCAACCAACCCAATGGTTTAATTTGTTTAAAAGGCGGCGATTTGCATCAAGAGATTTTCGAAAGTGGCACCAGACCAAAGATGATGCCCATCTATGATATTTTTAAAGAGGATTATTTTAAAGAGAAATATATCATTCAAGTTAAGAAGTAAAAATAGTTTTGAAATAACACCTATTCCTCGCTCTTAGCTCGCAGGCTCAAATATTCGCTCGAGAATAGCATTATTTCAAAACTAACTAAACCAAATTCCAAAAATTAATTCGGAATTTCTATTTTATTATTACTCCTATTAATGTCTGGCATACGCTGGCTTGGATCAATCTCAATTGATTTAATGGCACCTAACGGTTGCGTAGTTTCAAAAGTATAAGTTGGTTGTGCCCATTTCCACTCAGGATGATTGATTTGTTTCACAGTTCCCTCTTGTTGTTTTCCTCCTAACATCAAATCCAATGGCATATAATGTAATTCACTTGTGCCATCTTTATACTTAACCAACACTTCTACAGGCATAGGGAACTTTCCAATCCTTTGAACACTAATTAAAGCAACATTGCCACTTACTTGAATATCGTTTAAGCCATAATCAATGGTCTTGGTACTGTTCACCCAATACTCCTTTAACCATTGCAATTGTAAGCCACTTGTTTTTTCTGCCACTCTTATAAAATCATTGGCATTTGGATGTTTGAATTTCCAAGTGTTGTAATAATTCAACATCAATTGGTCACGCTTTGCTTCTCCCATTACATAACCAAGTACACCTATGAAAGTACCCCCTTTACTATAGGCCGCATTAGAATAGGCATAGTTGGTATTATAATGATCGGCATGTGTTGACATTGGTTCTTCGAATCCACTTTTTGCCAATGCTAAATAACCATTGTAATTACCAAATTGCACAGCAGGTAGCATCGTTGCTTGTTTTTCGAAAGCAGCAACAAGTTGTTTTTTTGCTGCATCACTTATATGAGGTGATTGTGCTGCAAAATTTTGCTCATAAAAATGCGTCACATCATCCTCGCCATAACTTGTGAATCCTTCATCCATCCAAGGAAATAAGCTTTCATTGGAACCTAAAATATGTTGGTACCAGCTGTGTATCCACTCATGAAAAACAGTGCCTAATCCAGGGCCTTTTAATAAAGTCGCCATCGCATATTCCATTCCACCATCACCACCTTGAATGAAAGAATATTGAGGATAAGGATAGGCCCCCATTTTCTTTTCCATGTAAGGCAACACTTTTTCAGCTGCCCATAATACATTGGCCCAAGCGCTATCCGATTTCGCATCTTTTGCTTTATAATATACATTCAGGGTTAATCCTTTACGTACTTCTTTAGACAAATGCTTAAAATTATTATCTGCAAACCATACAAAATCGTGAATGGTATTGCCTTTAAAGTTCCAAACCTTGTGCCCTTCCTTATCTAAAGGCGCAATAGGATTTTGAAGCACCCCAGTTCCACCCACCATGTATGTTTTATCCAATCTTAATGTCACATCATAATTGCCCCAAACACCATAAAATTCTCTAGCGATATAAGGGTTGGTATTCCAACCTTGATAATCATATTCCACCATCTTAGGATACCATTGACTCATTGAATAACGCACACCTTCTGCATTGTCTCTTCCTGATCTTCTTACTTGCAATGGCACTTGTGCCTCAAATTGCACATTCATTTTTGTAGAAGACTTTGGCAAGATGGGTTGCGTTAAAACCACTTCTAAAATGGTTTCATGCTCAATTAATTGTTGTGCCTTACCATTGATTGTAATAGTATTCACTTTTTGAATGCCATATTCTTCTGGCTTTAAATTTTGGATACGATCGCGTACACGCATATCCCAATCTTTTATATCTTCCCCTCTTCTATTCCCTAAAATTGTTTTACCCAATTCACGGCTTCTAACATCCATATTTGAATTAGGCTGAAAAGCATTCCAGTACATATGGAAATAGACTTTGCGTAAAGTGTCTGTTGAATTGTTGGTGTATACAATTTCTTCGGTACCCTTGACTGTATTTTTTTGTACGTCTAAACTGGCATCAATTTTATAATTGATTTGTTGTTGCCAACGCTCTGGTTGGGCAAATAATTGAACACTTGTCAAAATGATCACAAGTACTAAAAAGGAAAACTTCTTTAACATAGGATGTATTTATAGGTTCAATTTAAACAAAAAAAGCTAGTTTCCAAAGTGGAAAGATAAAAGAGTGGAATGTTAAAATAATTGTAGGTTGAATTAGTCTTTCCCTGCTACCACAATCACAATCTCCCCTTTCACTTGCTTGGCAGTAAAATGGAGGATTAAATTGTCGAGGGTATCGGTGATGTTTTCTTCAAACATTTTAGTTAACTCACGGCTTACAGCAGCTTTGCGCTCAGGACCAAATGTGGCTTTAAAAAGCTCGAGGGTCTTCACAAGACGCATAGGACTTTCATAAAAAATCATGGTACGCTCCTCATTGGCCAAAGCATCCATTAATGTTTTTTTACCTTTTTTTAAAGGGATAAAGCCCTCAAAAATAAAGCTGTTGGTAGGCAAGCCACTGTTGACTAAAGCTGGGACAAATGCGGTGGCGCCCGGTAAACTATTCACTGGCACACCTGCTGCTTTACATGCACGCACCAATAAAAATGCAGGATCCGAAATACCTGGTGTACCAGCATCCGTGATGAGTGCAATATTTTTACCAACCATCAATTGTTGCACCAAGTGCTCTACCACTTTATGCTCATTGTGCTGATGAAAAGGAGTAAGTGGCTTTTGGATTTGATAGTGCTGTAACAACTTGGAGGAGGTTCTTGTATCCTCACATAAAATAAAATCCACAAATTGTAAAGTCTCTACTGCTCTAAAAGTAAAATCTTTTAAATTTCCAATGGGTGTAGGGACTAAATATAACATGATTGTAAATGAATGAAGTCGTTTATAAAACCACTACTTCAAAATATTCCATCACAGCATTCGCTAATAATTGCTTGCTAGCCTCAGTTGCCATTGCGACAGCAGCAGCTTCGTCGGCAGCTTCAACTTGTAAGTTGATATTTTTTCCTACGCGAACGTCTTGAATTCCTGATAAACCTAAATTATGTAATCCGCCTAAAACTGCTTTTCCTTGTGGATCTAATAAATCCTTTAACGGCATTACTTTAATTTGTACTTGATAGATCATACTTTGTTATTGAGTGATTGTTTTTGGATACATCAAAGATACTATGCAATAGCCAATAAAGCCAAATGGAAT
>Ga0214921_10009218_pt1 | contig 12547 bp, 14 predicted proteins | sample LL1505_MetaG_FD_177992 | JGI IMG/M metagenome (GOLD analysis project Ga0214921, IMG submission 177992) | Freshwater microbial communities from Lake Lanier, Atlanta, Georgia, United States - LL-1505 | ecosystem: Environmental > Aquatic > Freshwater > Lake | place: USA: Georgia | collected... | reverse complement strand
AGAATCCAATGACAGATACGAGGATACCTAAGCGTGAGAGCGCAGAGTAATCAAGGGCCTTGCCTAGACCCAAGACCCTTAAGTCCATGAGCACCACACTGCCAAAGAGCATGCCCATACCCCAAATATGAACAGTTTCAACAGTGGGGTAAAGCCAGGTCGAGTATTTCATGGCCTGGGCTAGCCATACGCCCTCTAAGGCCACAAGCGGAGTACTCATTACCGCAGTTCGACTGTCTTGTTGGCAATCGTAATTCGCTCAGCACGCATCTCATCTGGCTTATTACGGTTGATAAACCCTTCAACCGTCACCTGAGTTCCATCCGCAAGATCAGTTTTCAGTAAACCCCGATTTTCCATTCGGAAGGGTGGGGCCAAAACCGTAATCCACTGCTTGCCATTGGCGCTTAATTTAATAAAGCCGTGAGGATGCTCATAGCCACTCTGAGTGACTTTGCCCGATAGCTTAATTAGTTTATCTTGCTCATACTCCGACCAGCCGTGATGAGCTAATGCATTTGGCAAGACCAGAACCAAAGCCACAAGCAATGCTAAGGCAGGAACCATGGCTACAAAATGCCTAAAAATTTTAGGAGTATTCATTAAAAACCTACACGTAAAAGGTGGATAGAGCGCTCTTACTTTACCAATTTGCGGTATTTTCTGGAAGGGGAGCAAAAATGAGGTAAGAGGACGAGCCAAACCCTCGGCACTGATAGTTATTGGGTATGGCTGCTTCGTTCCCGACCTGACCAGGTTGCCAAGCCACCATGCGAGGAGGCCCGTCCATCATTATTGTAGCTCTTGCTAGAATTGCACTATGACTGCACTTGCACTAGCTCGTAAATGGCGCCCTAAAACCTTCTCTGAACTGCTTGGGCAAGATCATGTGGTCAAAGCCTTGACCCATGCCTTGGATCAAGGACGACTGCATCACGCTTGGTTGTTTACAGGTACCCGAGGAGTTGGTAAGACCACGATTGCCCGCATTATGGCTAAAGCGCTTAATTGCACCGGTGCGGATGGCCAAGGACAGATGACCTCAGCACCCTGTGGTAAATGCCAAGCCTGTACCGAAATTGATGCTGGACGTTTTGTGGATTACATTGAGATGGATGCTGCCAGCAATCGCGGTGTTGATGAGATGGTTGCTTTGCTGGAGAAAGCTGCTTATGCTCCAAGCAGCGCGCGCTTTAAGGTCTACATGATCGACGAGGTCCATATGCTGACCTCGCATGCATTTAATTCCATGCTGAAAACCCTAGAAGAGCCTCCTCCCCATGTGAAGTTTATTCTTGCTACCACCGATCCCCAAAAAATACCAGTTACGGTTTTATCTCGCTGTTTACAGTTCAATCTCAAGCAGATGCCCGTGCCCGTGATCGTGGAGCACTTACAAGTCGTTCTTCAATCGGAGTCAGTCAGCACTGAGACTAATGCCTTACGCGTCATTGCTAAGGCAGCACAAGGATCCATGCGAGATGCTTTATCGCTCACTGATCAGGCTATTGCTTATGCGGCAGGCCCAGTAACTGAGGCAGCAGTGCGGACCATGCTGGGCACGATTGATGATGCTTACCTTATTAAGATATTAGATGCATTGCAAGCGAAAGATGGCAAGTTATTAACCGATATTGCAGAAGAGATGGGATTGGGTAGCATGTCTTTCTCTCTTGCATTACAAGATTTAGCTAGTCTGTTGCATAAGATTGCCACTGCACAAATTGTACCCAACTCAATACTGGATGATTGGCCCGAAGCGAATGAGATTCGTCGTTTAGCCAAGCTATTTACTCCCGAAGAAACCCAGCTCTATTATCAAATTGCAATAACCAGTCGAGCCGATCTGACATTAGCCCCTGATGAGCAGGCTGGGTTTGCGATGGCGCTCTTGCGCATGTTAGCCTTTAAACCAGGAGGCAGTGGAGCGGTAGGTACCAGTCCCGCCAGCCCCTCACCCAAGGCAGCGACCCCTGGTCAAATAGCACAAACAAGCAATGCTGCAAGTCCCGAAGTATCTCCTTCCGCATCTTCTGCTGCACCCACTAAGGCTGTAGCCAATAGTCAGGAGGCCCCTGACTGGTATTCGCTAATGAGAACCTTGCCACTCCGCGGCTTGGTGCAACAATTAGCATTTCAAACTGAGCTACAAGAATGGCGCGATACTCCCGACACACTATTTGTGACCATTACGACTGCTATGTCGCAATTGGCAACCCCGGATAGTATTGCGCGTCTTGGCGAGGCACTGAAAGTGCATTATGGCAAGCTTGTGAAGATGCAATTGGAAGATGGTAAAGCGAGTCATACGGTCGCCAAGGTAGACGCGCAGATCTACGAACAAAAAAAACTCAATGCTGAAGAACAAATAGCGAAAGATCCATTCTTACAAGAGTTGGAGCGTGAGTTTGGTGCCAAGGTGGTCACTGGATCCGTGCGCCCCCTATGATTGTTAATTGATTACCCTTTTATGAATGACAGAATACGATTGGAGAGGTGAGCACTATGATGAAAGGTCAAATAGCGGGCTTGATGAAACAAGCCCAGCAGATGCAAGAGAAAATGAAACGGGCTCAAGAAGAGCTCAATACGATGGAGATTATTGGACAGGCAGCAAACGGTTTGGTCAAGATCACCATCAGTGGAAAATACGAGATGAAGCGGGTGCAAATTGATCCAGGAGCGATCGATGATCGCGAGATGCTTGAGGATCTCATGGTGACCGCTTACGCTGATGCATTTAAACAAGCGGAGGCAGCAAGTCAGGCATTGATGTCTGGAGCAACCGCTGGTATGCCAATGCCACCTGGCTTTAAGCTACCTTTCTAAGATCGGGAATGAGCCGCTCAAACATCCGTCATGATGTACCGCAAGATGCGTTAGCACGTTTGGTGGAATCCTTAAGAGTTTTACCGGGTGTTGGACCAAAATCAGCACAACGGATGGCGTATTACTTGTTGCAACATGATCGCAATGGCGCAGCAGTATTGGCAGAGTCCTTAGAGGATGCTGTCCAAAAGATCGGGCATTGCCAGCGCTGTAATACCTTCTCAGAGCACGAGCTTTGCACAACCTGCTCAGACTCACGGCGCGATCCTGCCTTACTCTGTGTCGTAGAAACTCCAGCAGATCAGGTGATGGTAGAACAAACCCTGAGCTTTAAAGGGCAGTACTTTGTATTAATGGGTCGCATCTCGCCATTGGATGGAATGGGACCCAAAGAGATCCACTTCGATCGTTTACTCGATCGTATCGAGAAGCCTGAGTTTGGTGGACCCGTTCGCGAGGTTGTGCTTGCTACTAACTTTACGAGCGAGGGTGAGGCCACTGCTCATTACATTGGCGAGATCTTAAAGATTAAAGGCATCAAAGCAACTCGTATTGCTAGAGGGATTCCGGTTGGGGGGGAGCTTGAGTATGTGGATGCTGGTACCTTAGCCCGGGCTTTACTAGACCGACGATCAATTACATAAATAGGAAAGTTATGAGTCGTACACCACACATCTTAGTCAGCAATGATGATGGCTATCTAGCCCCAGGACTTTTAGCCCTGGTCAATGCCCTACAACCTCTTGGCAAGATTACGGTGGTGTCACCTGAGCAAAACCATAGCGGCGCATCCAACTCGTTAACCCTCTCAAGGCCTTTGAGTATTCATCGAGTGGCGGGGGGTGAGCGTGATGGCTTTTTATTTGTGAACGGCACGCCCACTGATTGTGTCCATATGGCCATGACTGGATTTTTGGATGAAAAACCCGATCTAGTGGTCTCCGGTATCAATCAGGGTGAGAATATGGGAGAAGATGTTTTGTACTCGGGTACGGTCGCCGCAGCGATTGAAGGTGTGATGTTCGGTGTACCAGGCTTAGCATTCTCGCAAGTTGATCGTGGTTGGGCTCAGATTGAAGATGCTGCCAAAGCGGCGCGCGATATTGTCGAGCAAACCTTGAAGGAGCCTCTTGAGCGTGGTGATGGGATAGCCACCTTACTCAATGTGAACATTCCGAATGGTAATTATGAGCAACTCAAACGCTGGCGTGTTACGCGCTTGGGAACACGTCACCACTCTCAACCAGTGATTGTGCAAAAAAATCCGCGCAATGAAGATATTTACTGGATTGGGCCAGCGGGTGAAGCAAGAGATTTCTCTAAAGGAACGGATTTTCATGCGATTAGTGAAGGATGTATCTCGATCACACCCATGCAATTGGACCTCACCAATCATGCTAGGCAAGCGAGTATGCGAGATTCTGGTTGGGATCGTGAATGAAATCACCGGAGCGCTATACAGCCCATCGCCAAGACCTAGCTAGAAAGGTCCACGATGCAGGCGTTAAGCATCCTAATGTATTACAAGCTATTGCAACAGTACCTAGACATACCTTTGTGGACGCGGGTTTACATGCACAAGCCTATGAAGACTCAGCCCTACCTATTGGTCATCAACAAACAATCTCAAAACCATCGGTAGTAGGGCGTATGGTTGAGCTGCTTCATAAGAACAAACAACCCCTCGGCAAAGTATTAGAGATTGGAACAGGCTGCGGCTATCAGGCGGCCGTCCTGAGTCTTTTGGCCAAAGAGGTCTATTCGATTGAGCGTATTCGTTCCTTACATGATTTGGCTAGATCCAAATTACGTCCCTTTCGGATTGCAAACCTGAGACTGATTTATGGGGATGGAATACGGGGACTAGTTCAAGCGGCTCCCTTCGATGGCATTATTCTAGCGGCTGCTGGTTTGGGTGTTCCAGATCCCTTATTGGATCAATTAGCGATTGGTGGGCGTCTGATTGCCCCGGTCTCAAAAAGTGAGACCGAGCAACAGCTTCTCTTAATTGAGCGGGTGAGCTCCCACCGTTATCAAAGGACCGCACTTGATGAGGTCTTTTTTGTACCCTTACAATCGGGAGTGATATGAGTAAATTAATAATCTCCCAAGCACCCTTTACTATGCCAGCTAACGGATTAAGAGCACTGCTTGTGTTTGCGCTGGTGCTTTGTCTTGTGGCCTGCTCAACCCCACCTCGGACCAAGCAAGCGACCATTACGGATCGTAGTAGCACCATCGGTGCAACTGTTCCAACGCCCGATGCAGTTCCACCGGGATTTTATCGGGTAAAGCGCGGCGATACGCTCTTGCGTATTGCTTTGGATAATGGCCAGTCCTATCGCGATATTGCAGCATGGAACAATATTACTGATCCTAACGTGATTGAAGTCGATCAAGTTTTACGGGTAAGTCCGCCACCTGGACCTCGAGTGGCAACGAAGCCGATTGAACCCCTAAAGCCTGCCGATAGTAAAGATACTAAGGCTGCTGATAAAAAAGCAGCGCCCAAGAAAACCGATGAGAAAGAAACTGCAGTTGCTGAATCTAAAGTCGATGCGGTTGACCCCCCCATCAAACTCTCTTGGCCTGCAAAAGGCAAAGTGGTGGAAGAATTTAGTGAAGGAAAAAATAAAGGTATTGATATAGCCGGTAAGTTGGGTGAGCCTATTCAGGCGGCTAGTGATGGCAAAGTGGTCTATGCAGGCAATAGCCTACGAGGCTACGGCAATCTCGTGATTGTGAAGCATGACAACACGTACCTGACTGCGTATGCTCACAATCGCAGTCTTCTCGTCAAAGAGGGCGATACTGTTCGTAAGGGACAGCGCATTGCTGAGATGGGTGACTCGGATGCCAATATGGTGAAGTTGCATTTTGAACTGCGCGTCAATGGTAAACCTGTGAACCCGATGCAATTCTTGCAATAGAAGTCTTGGCTAAATCAACTCCGAGTATCTTAGTTTTTGATATTGAGACCGTACCCGATGTCGCGGGGCTGCGGCGCTTGCATAACCTTTCTGTAACACTCACTGATGCGCAAGTGGTCAAGCAGGTAACAGATCAGCGGGTGGCGGAGGGCAGTAGTGAGTTTTTGCCTCTATATCTCCAGCAGATTGTTGCGATTTCCTGCGTTATTCGCAGAAGCACCAAAGAAGGTTTTCCCCAATTTAAGGTGGGTAGTCTTGGGCATATCGGCGATGATGAAAAAACTATCATTACCGCCTTTTATGAGTTGATCGAAAAATATACTCCACAGCTTGTTTCTTGGAATGGGAGTGGCTTTGATCTACCGGTCTTACATTATCGCGCCTTACTTAACCGGGTTGCGGCACCGCGTTACTGGGAAATGGGCGAGAGCAATGACAGTGATAGTAAAGACTTTAAGTGGAATAACTATATCAATCGCTATCACATGCGTCATATTGATTTGATGGATGTGTTGGCTAAACACAATGGTCGTGCCAATGCACCTCTGGATGCGATGGCAAAGTTGTGTGGCTTTCCAGGAAAGATGGGCATGGATGGCAGCCAAGTATGGTCTGCATACCAGGCGGGGCAGTTAGAGCAAATTCGGCAATACTGCGAGACCGATGTGGTGAATACCTATTTGGTATATTGCCGTTTTCAAGAAATGCGTGGTGGGTTCTCCAGCGCAGAGTATGAAGAGGAGCTCTCTTTTGTGAAGAAGCAACTGGGGCAGGAAGCACAGCAGGGTAAGGCGCCCTGGCCAGAGTATCTGGCTGGCTTTGCGCAATAAGCATCAGATTGCATGACCCTGTTTTTAGCCTGAGTCAATTGTGACCAGAACCCCAAGATTAATTTCACATCAAGAGTCTCCCGTTGTTATTGTGGAAGCCCTTGATCTTGATGCCCAAGGCATTACCAGACTAAGCGACGAGAACGGCCAACCGGGCAAAGTTGTATTTATCCGAGGCGCCTTACCCACCGAGCATGTGACCTACATCCTCACCCGTGATAAGGCCCGCTTTGCAAAAGCTAAGCTCCAACGATTGATTAAGCCAGCGGTTTATCGCACGCAGCCAAAGTGCAAAGTGTTCGGCATCTGTGGTGGGTGTAGCATGCAGCACCTCGACTTTGCTGCGCAGATTGCGATCAAGCAACGGGTTCTAGAAGATGATCTGTGGCATATCGGCCGCTTAAAAGCTGAGGAGATCATGCGACCTATCGCAGGACCGGCTTGGGAGTATCGTCACCGGGGACGCTTGAGTGTGATCGATCGCTCGATTAAGAAGGGTACGGTGTTGGTGGGATTTCATGAGCACAATAGCGCTTATGTGGCAGATATGGGTGCATGCGAAGTAATCCCCAAAACGATATCGGACCTATTAATACCACTACGAGAACTCGTGGGCTCACTAAGCATTCGGGATCGGGTGCCGCAAATAGAGTTTGCTGTGGGAGATAGCCCCAAAAACCAGGAAGATAGCCCCAAGCAACACATTGCCTTGGTGATTCGGCATCTCTTGCCTCTAACAAAAACGGACCTCGACCTATTAGAAGACTTTGCAAAACATCATTCACTCGGAATATGGTTGCAAGCTGGGGGACCGGAGAGCGCCAAGCCGTTTTATCCAAGCGAGCAACACATGCTATATCGATTACCCGAGTTTGGGATTGAGATGCCATTTTTGCCAACTGACTTTACGCAAGTCAATCATGCGGTGAACGAAGTCTTGATTAGTAAGGCTCTATCATTATTAGAGATTAAATCCAATGAACGCATTATTGATTTGTTCTGTGGCATTGGTAATTTCACCTTACCAATTTCGACTCAAGCCAAGGAGGTCTTGGGCATTGAGGGTAGTGCAATCCTAAGCAAGCGAGCAATGCAAAATGCCACGCATAATCGTCTAGAGCAAAATACACGTTTTCAAGAAAGTAATCTTTTTGAGACCACGGCAACAGATATCGCCAGCTGGGGCAAAGCAGATAAGTGGTTAATTGATCCCCCTCGTGAAGGAGCGATGGAGATATGCAAAGCCATGCATGATCTTCCCAAAGACCATTATCCAAAACGTATTGTGTATGTATCGTGCAATCCCAAAACTCTCGCTAGGGATACCGCCATTCTCTGCCATGAGCTAAATTACCAACTGAGTAAGGCAGGGATCATCAATATGTTCCCCCACACATCGCATATTGAATCGATTGCGGTGTTTGATCTAAGCCAATAAAAAGGGCGCCGAGGCGCCCTAAGAACAACAGCTGAACTAATTGCTATCAGTCGCGATCACCACCAAAGATACCCAAGAGGGCTAAGAGGTTGGAGAAGATGTTGTAGACGCTTAAGTAAATGCCAAGAGTAGCAATCACATAATTGGTCTCACCACCATTCACCACGCGCTGTACGTCAACCAGAATGAAGGCAGAGAAGATCGCAATCGCTACGACCATCAAGGTCAGCATCAAGGCAGGCATTTGCAACCAAATATTGGCCAAGGAAGCCAAGATCAACAAGATCACCCCAATGAACAAAAACTTGCTCATGCCGGAAAAGTCTTTCTTAGAAACCGTTGCAATGGAAGCCATGACTGTGAAGATAGCCGCTGTACCGCCAAAGGCGCCCATGATTAAGGTAGCACCATTGCTGTAGTTGCCCAAGGTCATGCCGATTAAACGGGAGAGCATCACACCCATAAAGAAGGTGAACGCCAGTAGAAGAAGTACACCAACCCCAGTGTCCTTATTCTTTTCAATCGCCCAGAAAAATCCGAAGGCGACAGCCAAGAAAATGATGGCTCCCATAAATGGACTACCTTCAAGGAAGGTGAAACCCATTGCAACACCAAGCCAGGCACCAATTACAGTAGGCACCATCGACAATGCCAAGAGGGCATAGGTGTTTCTTAGGACACGGTTACGGGTTTGGGCTGTAGCAACCGTTGCGCCATTACCAAAACCATACGAGTTCAGATCACTCATTAAGTAGCTCCTTATAAAAGGCCCAACACGGGCTTCATAGGCATTAAGTATAGACAAAATAGATAAAAATCAAGACCTCGGAAATACCATTACCAAAATAAAGGCTTATACCCAAGAAATTCAAGGGCTTAGAGGTGCCTAACGGGGGGTAAAACCCTAAAAACAACGTATAATTTGGCATGGCAACCCTAAGACAGTTGCCCCTTTTACTTAATCCTTACTACTGGAGTTTTTGCATGGCAATTCAGCGCACCCTTTCGATTATCAAACCCGATGCCGTCGCCAAGAATGTGATTGGCCAAATTTATGCTCGTTTCGAGCAGGCTGGTTTGAAGATCATCGCATCCAAAATGGCGCATCTTTCTAAAAATGAGGCAGAGCAGTTCTACGCGGTGCATAAGGATCGCCCCTTCTTTAAAGATCTTGTTGGATTTATGATCTCTGGCCCTGTGATGATTCAAGTGCTTGAGGGAGAGAACGCGATTCTGAAGAACCGTGAGCTCATGGGCGCAACCGATCCCAAAAAGGCAGACAAAGGCACCATTCGTGCTGATTTTGCTGACAGTATTGATGCCAATGCGGTGCATGGTTCGGATGCTCCTGAGACTGCCGCCGTGGAAGTTGCATTTTTCTTCCCCGGGATGAACGTCTATTCGCGTTAATCGATTGTCTTGAACACAGCCCGCACGAACTTACTCAATTTTGATGCTGCCAAGATGGCAGAGTACGTTGCGGGGCTAAATGAGAAGCCCTTTCGGGCAAAACAACTCATGCAATGGGTGCATCAGCGCGGCATCAGTGATGTAGCGCAGATGACCGATTTGGCTAAATCCTTTCGAGCTACCCTAGCAGCAGACGCCGAGGTTAGTAGTCTTCCAGTAATTGCTGACCATAGAGCGGGCGATGGCACGCGCAAATGGTTACTCGATGTGGGTGCCGGTAATGCTGTGGAAATGGTATTCATTCCCGAGGATGATCGCGGAACATTGTGCATCTCCTCACAAGCGGGTTGCGCAGTCAACTGCCGCTTTTGTTCCACCGGAGCCCAAGGCTTTGCGAGGAACTTAGCACCCGCAGAGATTATTGGTCAGCTCTGGTTTGCAGAGCATCACTTACGCAGTGATCCCAATGCCGTGCGTCGCTTAGATGAGGATTGCGCTGCTCAACAGTCAGGTCGCGTGATCTCCAATGTGGTGATGATGGGAATGGGTGAGCCACTCCTGAACTACGATGCGGTCTTAATTGCCTTACGTCTCATGCTGGATGATCATGCTTATGGCTTATCGCGGCGCCGTGTCACCGTATCCACCTCGGGGGTCGTGCCCATGATGGATCGCTTGGCGCAGGATTGCCCAGTAGCCTTAGCGGTATCGCTCCATGCCCCAAACGATGCCTTACGCAATGAACTGGTGCCGTTAAACCAAAAGTATCCCCTCAAAGAACTAATTGCAGCGTGTGATCGCTATCTTCCATTTGCACCTAGAGACTTCATTACCTTTGAGTACTGCATGCTCGACGGCGTAAATGATCACGATCAACATGCCAAAGAACTCATTCGTTTATTAAAGGGCTTGCATTGCAAGCTCAATCTGATTCCCTTTAATCCATTCCCCGAGTCAGGCCTAAAGCGTTCCTCGGCAACTCGGGTGAAGGAGTTTGCCCAGATTTTGCAAGATGCTGACATCGTCACCACAGTGCGTAAAACCCGTGGTGATGATATTGCTGCAGCCTGTGGACAGCTGGCGGGTGATGTGATCGACCGTACTAATCGCAATCAACGCCAAGAACGGGCAATGCGCAGTGAACATGTGGTGCAATGGCAGGAACGATAATAAAGACATTATGAGTAATCCAAACACCTGTTTACCGCCTTTGCCTTTAGGCCCATCAGTCCGCAGAGTCTCACGCCAGTCCGTAGTTGCTTGGGGTGATCACAAGGTCACCGTTGGTGGTGAAGCGCCCGTGCGGGTGCAATCGATGACCAACACCGATACGGTAGACGCCATTGCCACAGCCATTCAAGTGAAAGAACTGGCGCGCGCCGGCTCAGAGCTAGTGCGTATTACTGTTAACACTCCCGAGGCGGCTGCCCAAGTGCCGTATATCCGCGAGCAGCTCGACAAGATGGATGTGATGGTGCCTTTAATTGGGGACTTCCATTACAACGGCCATACTTTGCTGAAAGACTATCCAGAATGCGCGAAAGCTTTATCAAAGTACCGCATTAATCCTGGCAATGTGGGTAAGGGCGCTAAACGCGATCCACAATTTGCGCAAATGATTGAGGCGGCTTGTCATTACGATAAGCCGATTCGGATTGGAGTGAACTGGGGCAGTCTTGATCAAGACCTATTGGCGCAGATCATGGACGACAACGCCAAACTGGCAAGTCCGAAGACCTCCCAAGAGGTCATGATTGAGGCATTAATACAGTCTGCTTTGCAATCCGCTAGTAAGTCCGTCGAGTTGGGCATGAACCCCGACCAAATTACGCTCTCTTGCAAGGTAAGCGGTGTACAAGATTTGATTGCGGTCTATCGTGACCTGGCACGTCGTTGCGATTACTCCTTGCATTTAGGTCTTACAGAAGCCGGTATGGGCAGCAAAGGGATTGTGGCATCGACCGCAGCACTGTCGGTCTTATTGCAAGAAGGCATTGGAGATACCATTCGGATCTCACTGACTCCTGATCCTGGCGCGCCGCGCGAGAATGAGGTGATCGTGGGCCAAGAGATCTTGCAAACTATGGGCTTGCGTAATTTCACGCCAATGGTGATTGCTTGTCCTGGTTGTGGTCGCACGACCAGCACCACCTTCCAAGAGCTGGCTGCCAAGATTCAGTCCTATTTGCGTCAGCAAATGCCTGTCTGGAAAAAAACCCATCCTGGGGTTGAGAACATGAACGTGGCGGTGATGGGCTGCATTGTGAACGGCCCCGGTGAAAGTAAGCATGCCAATATCGGAATTTCTTTGCCCGGTACTGGAGAGACCCCAGCGGCACCTGTGTTTGTGGATGGTGTCAAAGTTAAAACCCTGCGAGGCGAGGGCATCGCGGAAGAGTTCCAGCTGATAGTGGATGACTACGTCAACACACGCTATCGCTAATCAGTTTTATTCAATCATCAATTTCATGCAAAAGATCAGTGCCATCCGAGGAATGAACGACATGCTGCCAAGTCAGTCGGCAGCATGGTTGCACTTAGAGAGAGCGCTTTCTGATCTCACTCGTGCCTATGGCTATGAACAGATTCGTACGCCAATTGTGGAATCAACCGCTTTATTCCAACGCGGGATTGGTGAGGTCACCGATATTGTCGAGAAGGAGATGTACTCCTTCGAGGATCGGCTCAATGGAGAGCAACTGACCCTTCGCCCTGAAGGTACTGCAGCTATTGTTCGTGCCGTGATTGAGCACAACCTCATCTATGAGGGACCCAAACGTCTTTGGTACACCGGTCCGATGTTCCGGCATGAGCGCCCACAACGCGGCCGCTATCGCCAGTTCCATCAATTTGGAATCGAGGCCCTTGGCTTTGCAGGACCCGATATCGATGCAGAAATCATTCTTATGGGCCAACGCTTGTGGGATGAACTGGGATTAAAAGGGGTCCGCCTTGAGATTAATTCCTTAGGCCAAACCGAAGAGCGCTTACAACATCGCACCGCCTTAGTGAGTTATTTGACCCAACACCAGTCTCAACTCGATGAAGACTCGCAACAACGACTGCAAAGCAATCCCTTACGGATTTTGGATTCGAAGAACCCTGCGATG
>Ga0214921_10009217_pt1 | contig 12549 bp, 7 predicted proteins | sample LL1505_MetaG_FD_177992 | JGI IMG/M metagenome (GOLD analysis project Ga0214921, IMG submission 177992) | Freshwater microbial communities from Lake Lanier, Atlanta, Georgia, United States - LL-1505 | ecosystem: Environmental > Aquatic > Freshwater > Lake | place: USA: Georgia | collected 2015-05-28 | reverse complement strand
CGATCGTTTCGGGTTCGCTGAACCAAGTGTACAATCCCAATTCCGTTTACACCAATAGCAACAACTTCATCGGTGGCGGCTATAGCAATGTGATTTCGAACGTTAGCTTCTCGACGATTGCCGGTGGGCGGAAAAACTGGATCGACGAAAATCGTTCGTTCATCGGGGGAGGAGAGTCAAATATTGTTAGTGGCTCTAATAGCGTCATCGGAGGGGGGCGCGGGAATCTGGTGAATTATCGTTCCGATCACAGCGCCATTTTGGGTGGTTTTGACAATACCATACAAAGCTTTCGGAGTTACGGGACGATTGGGGGTGGATGGAGCAATACGATCGGAGGTGGATCCACGGCTCAAGGCCAAGTGGTGGTGGGTGGGGCGCTAAACACCAATCTTCATGCCTACGGGGTAATTGGGGGTGGCTACGGTAACAACCTGTATTTGGGGGATAGCAATAACTACTCCGTCATCGCGGGTGGGCTAAACAACCAAATCGGACATGAGTCTGGTGCCATTGGGGGCGGGGAGGGAAACAGTGTGGCGGGTCGCTGGGGGGTGATACCGGGCGGTTACTTGTCTCGGGCCTATGGACAGTTGTCTTTTGCCGCTGGATACCGGGCGTATGCCACGAACGACGGATCATTTGTCTGGAACGGAAGCACGCAAATTACCGCTTCTACCAATGACTTCTCTTTTACCGTGCGTTGCCTTGGCGGTGCCCGCTTTATCACCTCGACCAACACCAATGGATTCCCGGGGATCACCCATGGGGTGGTTCTTGCGGCTGGGGGGAATAGCTGGGCTTCACTCAGCGATCGGAATTCGAAGACCAACTTCCACCCTATCCAGCCACGGGTGGTTCTGGCCAAACTCGCAGATATGCCAGTCTCTATGTGGGAATACAAGGGAAGTCCAGGGCGAGCGTACATCGGCCCCACGGCACAGGACTTTCATCAAGCTTTTGGTCTGGGGCAAGACGACAAGTCGATAAGCACCTTGGACACAGACGGGGTGATGTACGCGGCTATCCAAGGATTGGTGGAGGAGCTGAAGGAACGAGACCAGATGATGGCCTTGCAGAGGTTGGAAAACGCCTCGGCTTTGGTCCAGCGGGACGGAGAGATCGAAAGCCTTAAAAAAGACATCAGGGAGCTGAAGGACAGGATAGATTCGATGTTGCCTCCCAGTACGGTAAAAAAATAACATTCCCAAATTAGAAGATTTCTGGGGCATCGATTGGGGACGGAGGGCTAAAGAACCAGATTTCTTTTTCTGGAATAATAATAACACTTCGCTAATCATCCAATTTAGTGAACAAGTGGATTGAAAGAGATGAGGCGAATAAAGGTGGGGTAAATGGCAAAAAGAATTATCCCAAAAGGGATAAAACACAGTATTCTGGTGGGATGCGGTTTGATGTTGTTATTGTTTTAGGAATGCATCGCAGTGGGACAAGTACCTTCACAAAGGGGTTAGAGCTTTTTGGGGTGAATCTTGGTCAAAACCTGCTGGCAGCAAATGAATATAATCCCAAGGGATATTTTGAGGATAATCAATTAGTCACTATTAACGATAATATTCTGCGAAAAAGCGGGTCACTTTGGTCGGCGTTGCAGTTTCTCGAGCCCGAAGATCTTTTGGGGTCAAGTTTTGAAAAAGAGCAAAATGAAGCTAGGGAATTTTTGAGAGGTAGGTTGGCCCAAGGAACCCCGATTGGGGTGAAAGATCCTCGGCTGTGCAGGACCTTACCATTATGGCAAAAGATTTTCGTGGAGATGGGAGTTCGGGTGGGGTATCTGCTAGTTTTTCGCGATCCATTTGAGATTGCGGCCTCTCTTGAAGAACGAGATGGGATGTCGGTCGACTACGGATTGAAGTTATGGGGTAGCTATCAGACGGATGCTCTGCGTCATACTGAGGGCAAGTCACGTCTGTTTGTGGGATTTCATCAACTGTTAGAAAACTCTGGACGAGAACTAACACGGATTTCTAAATTTCTGGAAACTACTTGGAATCCGGACGCTCAACCTGCCCTTGAGTACGAAAAGAAATTTTTAGATTCGGGTCTTCGTCATCATCGGACGGAAAAGAGACAGGCTCTAGAGCCAGTCGCACTCCAGGCGCTTGCTCTGGCTCTCGATAAGGTTTGTCAAAAAGGCGATAAAAAAGAGCTGGAGGATATAGGGAATGCGGCGAAAGAGGCTCTTTTGAGGATGATGCAAGTGAGCGATCTCATCAGAAAAAATAACCAAAATTTACTTGAATCAAGTAATTCTGTGGAACTCTTCTATTCGAAGGATCTAGGAGCTTTTTCTGAAAAGCTCAAAATCAGTAAACTTTTGGATAAGATGGCGGGTTCTCAGGAAGTCATCAATGTGTCTCTGCGTGGCGAGGTCGGGCTAGCGCGCTACTGGCGACTAGATCCAGGATGTCACCCTGGCATAATCCAATTGCTTGCAATGAAGTTCCTCGACTCGAAAGGGCATGTTGTTTGGGATCTGCAGGATCATCGAGAGCAAGTATTAGTCCAAGGCAGTGCAGTAAAGCTTTCTTCTCCGCCGGTAGGGGTGGAGGTGGTCTCCACGGGTAATGACCCCAACATTATTCTGCCCGCATTGCCTGCCGAGGCACTGCCCATTTCTACTATCCATATTGATATGAAAATTAGCAGAACCCAGGAAGAAATAACTCAGCTGTTCCAAGCTCAATGTCAGAAAGTAGCACATTTTCAGCGGGCTTTGGGAGAAAAAGAGTCCCAAGCCGCACAAATGAAGTCGATTCTAGGCGAGAAAGAAAAGGAAATCGCTCAAGCCACAAAAATCGATCAAAAAATAGAGCAGATCTGGCAGCAGATAACGTCAGGCCGAGAAGAATCTAAGCTGCTAGTCCAGAGCTTAGAGGAGGAGCGGGCGAGTAGTGAGAAGCAAAAAGTGAGCCTGCAGAATACCCTGAGTAAGATCCGCCAAGAGATGGAGCAGGATCGAATGGAATCTAAGCTGGTAGTCAAGAAAGTAGAGGATGAGCGGGCGATTAGTGAGAAGCAAAATGTGAGCCTGCAGAATACCCTGAGTAAGATCCGCCAAGAGATGGAGCAGGATCGAATGGAATCTAAGCTGGTAGTCAAGAAAGTAGAGGAAGAGCGGGCGAGTAGTGAGAAGCAAAATGTGAGTATGCAAAATGCCCTGAGTCAGATCCGGCAGGAGTTGGTAGCAGACCAAGAGAAATTCAAGCAAGTAGTCAAGAAAGTGGAAGAAGAGCGGGCGAGTAGTAAGAAGCAAAGTGTGAGTTTGCAGAAAACGCTCAATCAGATCCGCCAAGAGACGGAGCTGAATCGAAAGGAATCTAAGCTAGTAGTCAAGAAAGTGGAAGAGGAGTGGGCACAGCAGCGAAAAGCCCAGCAGGAGGCGGTCGAGAAATCGGTGTTAGAAGTAAAGAACGAGATAGTCGCGGAAATTCAGTCTTTGATTGCAAATTTAGTGCAGGACGGAAAGAGGAACCGACTCGAGGTATCGGCACGGATTGACGCTGTGAAGGATGACATGGAAGGGCGCATAGTTGAGGTGGCCAAGTATGCTTCGAAAATACAAGACGCAGCGGTGTCCCCAAGTAGCTATCTGATTCCAGCCCCCTTTTCTTGGTATAGTTATCTGCACAAAATGCTGAGTATTCGGAAACCCATTTGGCTAAATAAAGAAAAGGAATCGGGAGAGGCGCCCAAACGCCCTGGATTTTGGCGGAGGCTCGAACGCAGTATCCGAAAGAGAAGAAAGAGATGGATTGCTGGTATCGGTTTTGATCAAGATTGGTATTTGGAATTCTATGCCGATGTCAGAAGAGCTGGATTAGATCCATTGGATCATTTTATCGAATTTGGACGAAAAGAGGGACGGCATAAAAATGACCGAAAAAAAGCAAGTCATGAAAAAGAGCTCTGGCCGACAAAAATAAAAAAGCAAAATTTTTTAACGCAGACGAAACCTATTCATAAAGATAAAAAAAACTTTGATACACGCTTCTACTTAAAAGCTTATCCAGATGTAAAAGAATCAAAAATAGATCCATGGGATCACTATGAACGTCATGGTTGTCATGAAGGCCGCCTAGCGCACAGAATAGATTTTTCTCTTAAAGCTTCTGAGGTTTCCTTGTCGGTTGTCATTCCGACATACAACGGCCAACAAAAAATTCCCAGAACGATCGAAGCCATTTCGAAAGTCAGCCATGGCATGGATATCGAAATAATCATAGTAAATGATGGATCTTCGGATCAAACAGAAAGTGTGGTGCAGGCCTTGAGTAGTAAGATAAAAAATATTAAGTTAATTTCAACAAAACAAAGCGGGGCGGGCAACGCCAGAAGCGCAGGCGCCAAAGCGGCAAGCAAGGAAATACTCCTTTTTATGGGAGATGATATTTCTCCCATTGGACCGCAATTTTTTAATGTCCACGCAGTGATGCACAAAATAAATCCGCAAGTCAACTACTCGGTACTTGGCAGAGTGAGGTGGCCTGATGATTCTTATTTTCCAATAACACCTGTGATGAAGCACATTACGGGATCAGGAGGCGAGCAGTTTGGCTATACTGATATGATGCCGAATATTTTTTGGAACTGGAGATTTTTCTATACCTGCAATGTATCTGTGAAACGTGGACTTGTGTCTGATTGGGAAGCTGAGGGATTTGAACCCTCCTTTGCTGGCTGTGGTTTCGAAGACGGCGAATTTGCATACCGTATGTCAAAAAAATACGGCTCGTTTAATATGTTTTACTCTGATCAATCTGTTGGTTTTCATTATCACCGACACACCTTTCTGACATTTTTACAAAGACAAGGCTTGTGTGGATCGCAGTTGACCAACCTTATTAAGTTGCATCCAGAGTGTGCGGGTATAACTGGGGTTGAAGAAGTCATGAAAATATTAAATAAAAACAACAAAGATAATCCTGAGCTTGCGTATAAAACCCTAGAAAGCATACGGCAGCTAAATCGGCTTACGCTGGATCTTGAAGCCAGGGGTTTGTTAGGAAATGACAAATGGCATAAAGAACTGTTGCATGCAAACTTTCGACTTGGCTATTTCCTTGGATTTTTGAATTCATATGCCAAGCCTGACCAGAGCTATGCGCAAGCCTTGGCTTATGTTTTCGACGAAGCCGTCAGGCCGCTAGTTCCGCACTTACCCACCTCTTTCTTGAGGCCTTAAGGAGGATAAATGTTTTCCGTTGTTATTCCTACTTATAATCATGCGAGATTTCTTGAAAAGGCGGTAGCATCGGCGATTGAATCTGAATCGGTCAAAGAAGTCCTGCTTTGCGATGACGGATCATCAGATAATTCGGCACAGATCTGTGCGCAGATCGCAAAAAAGAATCCGGAAAAAGTAAAAGACTGGTCTGAATCTACGCCAAAAAATCTTGGGGCTCACCATCGGTTAAACCAACTTTGCTTACAAGCGACGCAACCATGGATTCGCGTGTTAAATTCAGATGACTTTTTTCTCCCAACCAGTTTTGAAACTATATCCCTATTAAGCTTTACGCAAAAAGCAGATTTCATATCGGGAAGTCTTTTAATTTGCGATGCAGATGGCGTTTTTCTGGGTACAAAACAAGGGATCTTTGAGCCTGAATATCCGCTTCCCTTCGAAGTGCAAGGCAAAGCTCTTTTGTCGAAAAAGGATTTCGTGCCATTGCTCTTAAATCAAAACTATTTGGCGACCACTACGAACATGGCTTTTAAAAAGTCCCTGTTTCTTGAGACCGGTGGCTTTCGGGATTTCCGTTATGCTCATGATTGGGATTTCGCTCTTCGGGCAGCTTTTCTGGGAAACCCGATATGGTCTGCGGCACCCTTGGCAGTTTATCGTCTCCACGGTAAGAATACGAATTTAGAGGTTTCTCCCCACGCCAACGGGGAGATTTGTAGACTTTTTGCTAACTTGTTGGATGAATTTCCGGAAATCGAATCGAATGGCATTAATACGCACCTATTACAGACAAATCAGCATATTCTTCCTTGGCCCGCCAGCCCCCGGAGGAGCATTAAAATTCCTGATCAAAAGAAAAAAGAACGAATCCTGATTCAGGATGGGGTTCCGCCTGAAGCCATGGGCAATGTTCTATTAGGTTTCGCCGTTATGGAGTACGATTTTATTGTTGTCTCCAAGTCACTGGCTGATTCAACCGATGTATTTCGAGCGGCCTTTTGGGGCAATATCGCAGCTATCGGGAAAGGCATTAAGCTGATCGAGGATGATGACAAACACATGCCATCATTAAACGGGCGCTTTATACGCTGCCCTCAGAAACAGGAAGCAGCGGGTACGGCACTGCAAGTTGCGGATACGGCGAAAAAAATCCCAAGTATGATTACGGGTGCGGATATAAGGATTGAGGGAGATGAAAGTGATGAAAGGGTCGATCGAGGGTGGGCCATAGCTGAATTAGAGCGAATTTTTAAAAAGGATCCTAAGGATAGCCGGCCCGTTATTTATGTGCTTCCCATTTTTCTTGCTGTTGGAGGAGTGGAGCGAAACACCATTGAGGTGATCCGTGGCCTTCAGGAAAAGTTTTACTTTATTGTTATTACCTCGGAGCGTCTGTCTCCCGCCCAGGGAAGTCTCCATTGGCAATTATATGATCTCAAGGTACCCGTGGTCGATCTGGCGGAAATCGCGGACACAGAACATCACTTAAAGATCCTGACGGTTCTAAGCCAGATCATTTCACCGGACCTGATCTGGATTTGTAACGGGTCTCCGTGGCTGGTCGATCACGCCACACATCTAAGAAGGCTGTTTGCCAATATTCCAATTGTAGATCAGCAAGTGTATGACACGAAAGAAGGATGGATTCAGCATTACGATAAAAAAGGAGTTCAATCTTTCGATCACTTCATTGCAATCAATAGCCGAATTTATGAAAAGTTTATAAAAGAATTAAGAATTCCAGCTCATAGATTGTCGCTGATTTATTCTGCCTTGAACGAAGATCCCGTCATCGCTGCTAGAAAACTGATTGCAACGCGAAATGTCGGCCGTCTCAGTTTAGGAATTCCTGAATCTTTCGACAAAGTCTTCATTTTTGTTGGCCGACTGACAGATCAAAAGCGGCCGCTCTCATTTTTAGAACTGGTTAAGCATGTGCAGAAAACACACCAACAGATATACTTCCTAATGATTGGCGACGGCGAAATGGCAGGAGTGTGCGATCGATTCATCGAAAAAAATAGTCTGCGTAACATACACCGGATTCCTTTTCATCCGCGGACTCCTGAGGTGAATGCGCTCGCCGATGGCATGATTATTACCTCGATTTATGAGGGTCTGCCGATTGCGATGCTCGAGGCTTTGGCAGTTGGCATACCAGTATTAGCTACTGATGTGGGTGATATTCGCCTTGTTCTTGAGCAGTATGGGTCTGGCCTGGTAGGCGATCACATCGATCAGGATGGAAAATCCAAATTGCAGGTCGGAGAGTGGAAAGATTTTATTCAAAACCTCCAATCACTGCAAAACTGTGCTTTGAAAAGTAGAAAAAGTATCATTGCGCGCTTTGGTTCAGCTACAATATGTGATCAATACGAGAAACTATTTACGTCTTGCATGCAAGCGTCATGCAAGAAACCTCGTAACGGGAATCCAAAATGAGAAAAGTATTCCACATTAAACTCAAGAATGTTTAGTTAAATTCAGATCATGAACCCAACAATCGTTATCGGTGGCTCTGGTTTTATCGGAACGCATCTAGTTAAAATACTCATAGCAGCAGGCAGAGAAGTCCATGTTGTTGGGAGAAAAGAAAACGCGCCTGAAAAACTTCCTTCGCAGTGCCGGTATATAAATGGCAATTATGGGGATAGAAGCACATTGAAAAAGATCCTAACCCCCGAGTGTGAGGTGGTCGACTTGGCCTATTCGACCGTCCCAAAAACAAGTTTTGAGGATCCTCTCTACGATCTGACCTCTAACCTTCCCTCGAGCGTTGCGTTGATGGAGGAGGCATTAAAAATCGGAGTTCGTAGGCTTGTACTCGTATCCTCTGGAGGAACCGTTTACGGCCCTGTGGAGTCACTTCCGATAACCGAAAACCATCCGACCCGTCCGATCAGTCCCTATGGTATCACAAAGCTTGCCGTTGATCGTTATGCCATGATGTACCATCGGAATGGAGGGTTGCCTGTGATTGTTGTGCGCCCCAGCAATGCGTATGGCGGGGATCAGAGAAGTGGGACTGGGCAGGGATTTTTAGCCGCAGCGCTCCATGCAATCTTTTCGGGGGGAGATGTGGAGATTTACGGAGAGAAAGGAACGATCCGTGACTACGTGCATGTTTCCGATGTGGCCGCAGGAATTGAGGCCGTTCTCTCCAGCGGGTGCGATGGGATGATCTATAATTTAGGAACTGGAATTGGAATTTCCAATCATCAGATTGTCTCAATGCTAACTAAACTTGCCGAGAAAGACGGTTTTAAGGTGCGAACTCGAATTCTTCCGGCGCGTAAATACGACGTGGAATCTAATGTACTAGATTCGTCTCTGCTTAGGAATAGCACTGGATGGTGTCCTAAAATAGGACTCAAAGAAGGAATCAAGGAGATGTGGAATTCCCTCAAAGATTCCAAAACTTCTAAAAAGACAAAAAACGAAGAGCTTTCGCAAAAATAGTGCTAATGTAGCAATCTGAAAGGTTTATTATTAATGGCTCTTCTTGCGCAAAAGATGATCTATTTCAGTCCGCATTGGTGTAATGGCTGGAGCTTTTCAGGTGACTTTGTAAAGTGGTATCACGTTTTGGTTCGCCTCGAATCAGTGAGCAATATGGAAAATTATTCTCAAAAAAGAGGTGGTCAGAATAAACTTAAGGCGTTATCATTACGAATTGCGAATTTCACTTATCGAGGCCTACCAGCAGACAAAAAGACCGTAATAAAGCCCTTAAGTTATAATGTGTGAATGTAGATTTTAGTAAGCTTCTTCAGTTTATTCCACCTGCAGCAAGAGTTTTGGATTTGGGTGGGTGGGAACGGGTATTTCCTCGCGCCAATGTAGTCGTCGATTTGCTGCCCTACCATAGCCGAAAGTATATTGACAAAAATATTCCCGAGCACTTTACAGAAAAAGACTGGTTGATAGCTGACTTTTGCTCTCAAGACTTTTGGAAGTCCATACCTGATAAGGCATTCGATTTTGTAACAATCGGGCATACATTGGAGGACATCAGAGATCCATTGTTTGTGTGCAGCCAAATGATTAGATGTGCAAGGGCGGGTTACATTGAAGCACCAAGTTATTTTCGAGAGCTTTCCAAGCGACAGTCAACTGATATCTTTTCAGGGTATCCCCATCATCGCTGGATCATCCAACCGCTTGCTGACCTAACGGGCTTGATCTTTAAAGCTAAATTGGCGTGGGCACACCATGGTGATTACCTGGGCGATTCTCGGCGAGATATTCTGAAAGATTATTTTTTCCAATTCGACGGCTATTTGTGGGAGGGGTCTTTTGCCTACGTTGAGCACTTTTCGAAGTCACCCCAGCTTGAGATTGCTGACGCGAAATGGCATTTTGAAAACGTATTAAAGAGCAATTGTTTGCGTAACAACTTTTTGTTGCTAAGGTCTAATTCAGATTCTCCCAACGACGGAAAATGCTTGTGGGTCACCGAGTATAAGCTTCCATCTGAGCATCATCAATTGACTGGCCTTATGCCCTCAATCTATAAGCAGTATGGTGCTTCCTGAATTTAAGACTCGCTTTGGGTTCCATTGTAAAAGCCATGTTACAAACATGCTTAAATCCTACATCATCTTAAAGCGACGTCGCAGACGGTCTCCCAGCAAACTGCATATATAAATATAAGAAATAATCAGGGAAAAAACATCACATGTAATTTAAAGCAAGGATTGTTATAGACGGAACCTTAATTTAACATATCATGAATTATGGATTTATCCAAAAACTATTCAAAACTTCAAAATGGAGTAATTCGGTAATCCGGATTCTTTGACGCAAAAAAGACAGTATGAATGTAGATGATGATTACCCAATCTTTATCATGGGCGCGGAGCGGTCGGGCACTTCAACCATAGCAGCGTTTTTGAATTCCAAATTGGGGTATGCGGGAAATAGGGAAGGGCACATTTTTAATCTTCTTTTAAAGATCTTGAAGGAAATTACAAATCACTACGTCTCAAATAATTTCTCTAATATAGAAAAATCAAATTGCAATTCTGGATGCAAAAATGATAGAACGACAGCTCAAGCGATAACTCATTCGATAATAATTTCAGAAACAATCGCTCTTTGGGTAAAGTTGGTCCGCAACCAAATGACGGGACTTTGGCTTGACAAAACACCCGGCCCGGAATTCATAAAATGCGCCCCTTACCTAGCAGCGATGTATAAAAATGCCAAATTTCTTTTCCTTATTCGTGATCCTGTCGCTGCCATAGAATCTAACAGAAGGAAATTTGGGTCAAGCTTCGAATCGGCATGTGACCGGTGGCGAGATTGTGCAGAGGCATGGATACAAAATAAATCACAAATGCCGGAAAAGATTTTTCTAGAAATTAAAACACATGATCTTTCCGCGAAACCCGAACAATGCCTGAAATCAATAGTGTCTCTTTTATCTAGTCACCCGCTAGATCTCAATAAATCTAATCTATCTGGAATGAAGTTTGAAGCGTATGAGCGCACTTCCCATAATGACTTATCCCGCACATTGTCGATAGCATCCGTTGACTGGTCCTCCGATCAGCAGGAATATTTTAACAAGAACTGTAAAAGCCTAGCAAATTACTTTGGATTTCTTGATAATCGGGACAACTCTTCGAATGCCTCAATAATTCTTGGCCTACCGGTAGGACAAAAAAATGTTGATATTATTATTGGCAAATTTGGCATCATATCAACTCAATTGTATGAGTCCGAGTTGTGTATTTTCATGCACGCATCGCTCGGAGAGGTGGAAACAGAGATTATTTGGAGAGAATTGCCAATATTAGGGCCTGCAAAAGTCTCATGCAACGTGTTTTTGCATCCGCAGGCGAAAACTCCATTGGAATTTGTCATAAAAACTTCTTCTTTCACAAAAGGAGAAGGAGTTGAATCAATCGTCTGTAATCCTGGAGAAAAAAAAGAAATAATTCTGCAAGGCTCGTTTATCGGACCAAATAATCAACTGAGTGTTTCTGTAAGATCTCAGTCCGATTCTGTCGATTCTGCATGGGCCTATATTTCATGTCCGATTATTACAAGGCTACCAACTTAGAGTTACAACAAAACCCAGAATCCACCTAATCATTGGGTCAAATAAAATAATTAAAAATTGGTTACCTTGAACGCAAGCCCAGTAACCTTATAACAAATAATGATCAAGACGAGTTCTTTCAAGAAAATTAAGAAGGATTCACCCATTCGTTTGTAATATTTCTCGGCATGGTCGGGAGCTAATCTTCAAAAACTTAATTAAAATATTGATCATCACCGAATGCCTTAATAATATAAGGATTATGAAGTTAACATCTACCAAGGTTACCTGCAAAGGGTGGAAATTAAGCTGCCCTAGCTTTCATCTATTGGGGTTACTCATATTGTCTGGGATTCTTGTTTGTGCGTGCAAGCCAAGCGAACAGGGAATGGGGACGCAACCCACAGCCAATGTTCCAGGAGATGTATCGGAAGCTCAATCAACATTGGTATCGGGAAAGCCAAAGATAAACTTTGTCGCTAAGGCATCCATAACGCAATCTCCATTGGACTCGGTCAAGCCCTTGATCAATTTTGTCGCCACGGGAAAACTGTATAAAAAAATAAAACAAAAGAAAATAGGCGCCGGTGGTAACCCTAGATTCATTACTTTGCACCCAAACGGGGGGATATTAATTCATCCTGGAAACACACCCTCCGAAGTAGTTTTCGATGTGTCGGGAATGAAGGAAACTTTAAAACTGGCTTTTTGGATAGGCCAGTTCCCGCAAAACGCTGTAGGCCTTTCGAAAGAAGGCACCGCGGGATTTGAAGTCTTCGTTGACGGGAAATCCCTAGGCCGGAAAAGAGTAGACCGTCTCACGAACGAAACGTTATCGATCGATCCTAAAGGAGCATCGAAATTACGAATTGTGGTGGACGATGACGATGGGGCACAAACATGCGACTGGTTTTATATGGGATTGCAGTAAGTAGGCACGTGATTAGTAAACCATTCCCGATTCAATAACTGAGAGAAGGGCGGGCCATCGCGTCAGGAGCAACAAAATATCTGCTCACGTCGTGATTTCTATATGCTAGTTAGCCGCTAAACTGTAATCGATTCTCAGACAGTATCTCAACTCATTAAGAATTATGCAGAAAGGGAGCAATACAGTTTCTTTTTTGCGGAATTCCTTATAAGTCTTGCCCGCCAGGCTTTTGGAGTCCACCACCAGCCAAATCTTGGGTGGGGATCACGGATGCAGTCGATATGAAAGGATGCTCGGGTATATTTGTGGGTAATTTGGGTCAGCAAGCGGGGGAGCTGAGTCGCTAGCTGATCGATCAAGCGA
>Ga0214921_10009215_pt1 | contig 12550 bp, 8 predicted proteins | sample LL1505_MetaG_FD_177992 | JGI IMG/M metagenome (GOLD analysis project Ga0214921, IMG submission 177992) | Freshwater microbial communities from Lake Lanier, Atlanta, Georgia, United States - LL-1505 | ecosystem: Environmental > Aquatic > Freshwater > Lake | place: USA: Georgia | collected 2015-05-28 | reverse complement strand
TATGAAAATAACTATCCAATTGGATTCCGAATCCGCAAAGCTATGCAATACGGTGACACTATGGACGATTATGTTAAAATACTTTTGGATGGAAACTCGGGCGATTATGCCAATTCCTGGTTGTTTGGTGATACCAAGACAAATGAAATCTTACGCATTGAATTGGGGCTTAAATATTACAATGTAGAGAGAACAAAGAACGGATATTTTATTGGATTTAATGCCGCATATGACCCCCAAATTCGCAACAAAGAATGCTCTGATACCGGATTTGACGATACTAGAAGACATCAAGGCGCTCGCCGAGTTCGTCTTGCGGATTTAATGGATGAACACAAAGGCAAATTAAATATTAACCTTGCTATGAAATTAATTGCTGACCACCACGATGTTTATTTGGATAAAGAAAATCCGTGCTCTAGAACAGTTTGCGCTCACTACGATTTAGATGCGCGCGAATACATGTCCGATCCTTCAAGACCTAAACCTCACCAACCCAGAGGCGCTCTTGATGGATGCGCTGGCGACTCCAAGTTAACAGAAAATATGGCTTTTATGGCAAGATATGGAAACTCTTGCGGAACTCCATTTATCGTAAATGAATTTTGCAATAAACGCAGACAATGGAACTATTTGAAACCATTTTTATTCGATAGACCTACTCAACCTTGGACCTTATTTACTACAACAAAATCTTACAAGAAACACAAGACACATAAACATAGAGATACAACAACAAAAAATGGTTCCAGAAAAAGAAACACGGTATAACTTCATCCTCAGCAAATTAAATATACTGGAGAGATATAAGATATAATATTATTAACGGGAATAATATTATAAAAAAATAAGACTATTTATATATTATATATTATATACGATGGAATCAATATCATGGAAACTAATTGACAAATATTTCAAAGACAACCCATACAACTTGGTTGCACATCATTTAGAATCTTATAATGACTTTTTTGATAATGGAATAAACCGCGTCTTTCGCGAAAACAATCCTATCAGATTTATTGAGAGAGAAGAAGACGCAGAAAAAAAAGGAGAAGAGGCTCGCAATCAATGTTTATTATATTTAGGTGGAAAAGAAGGAAAAAAAATATACTTTGGAAAACCCATAATATACGACGACAATAATGCTCATTATATGTATCCCAATGATGCTCGTCTTCGCAACATGACTTATGGAATAACTATCCATTATGATGTTGAGGTTGAGTTTATATATTACGAAGGAGGAGAGAAAAAAGAAAAGACGGTTACCTTGGAACAAATATATCTAGGACGATTTCCTATTATGCTTCAATCAAAGTTGTGTATTTTAAAATCATTAGCAAAGGATGTAAGGTTTAACATGGGTGAGTGCAGAAACGACTATGGAGGCTACTTTATTATTGATGGTAAAGAAAAATCCATTGTTTGCCAAGAAAAATTTGCAGATAATATGCTTTACATTCGCGCAAATAAAGCAGACGAAACATATAGTCACTCTGCTGAGATAAGGTCAGTTTCAGAAGATGCGTCAAAGCCGGTTCGCACCATGGCTGTTAAAATTGTTGCACCAAGCACCACTTTATCAAATAACCAAATTGTTGTTCTAGTTCCAAATGTTAGAAAGCCAGTTCCTCTTTTTATTTTAATGAGGGCATTGGGTATAGTATCAGATAAAAGCATTATTGAAACATGTCTATTAGACTTGGAAAAAAACGAATCCTATATTGATTTATTTATACCATCAATTCACGACGCAAATAAAATCTTTAATCAAGAAACTGCATTGCGATATATTGCTTCTTTCACAAAACGTAGAACGATTACAGGAACTCTTGACATTTTAATGAATTACTTTTTGCCTCATATTGGTGAGCAAAACTTTTTAGAGAAAGCCTATTTTGTTGGATATATGGTGAACCGAATGTTGCGAGTGTTTACAAAAGAAGATAAACCAACTGACCGTGATAATTTTCGTTATAAACGCGTTGAGCTTTCAGGTTCTCTCATTTATGACCTTTTCAGGGAGTATTTTCTCATTCAAAAGAGAGACATTTCATTGAAAATTGATAAAGAACATTACTATCATAAGGGAAAATATGAAGACAAAAAGTTCCCTAACTTGATTGAAGATAACGTTGCTCTTTTTTTTAAAGAGAGACTTATTGAAACTGGTTTTAGAAAAGCATTTAAAGGAAATTGGGGTTCTGAAGAACATACCAAGCGGGTTGGAGTTGTTCAGGATTTAAATAGATTGTCTTGGAATACTTTTATCTCTCAACTTCGCAAATTTAATCTTCCATTAGATGCAAGTGCCAAAGTTGTCGGACCTCGGTTATTGCATTCTAGTCAATGGGGTTATATTGATCCTGTGGACACACCCGATGGTGGAAACATTGGTTTGCACAAACATATGGCTATTAGCACTTTTGTAACAAGTGGCGCGTCATCTGTGCCAATGATTAAATGGATGAGATCTAAAACAACGATGAGAATTCTTCAAGAATGTACACCTAAACTTCTTGGAAATTCAACTAAAATTTTTGTAAATGGAGTTTGGATTGGCGTAATTGATAACCCAATTGAAACGGTTGCAACAATTAAAATGTTCAGACGAAACGGTCTTATTCCTGCATTTACCAGCGTGTCTTTTAATTATGAAAATAACGAGATTTTTATTTATACTGACTCTGGAAGACTTAGCAGACCAATTTATTATATTGACTCAAAAACTAATAAAATTAGTTATGACCGACCTGAAATCATTGACTTGATTAATAGTAATAATTATACATGGGAACAAGCCGTTAGTGGATTTCATAAAAAAGCTGTAGAAAAATTCAGCATTAAAAGAAATGTTATTTATGACATTGATGAATTGTATCCTGACCTTAAAAGCATTGATTCTATTGAAAAAGAATTTGAAAAGGATAAATCAGCGCTTGAATATGTTGACACTTCTGAAGAAGAGGGGCTCTTGATTGCCACAAATAAGGACGAATTAAAAAAGAATAAGTATTATACACACGTTGAAATTGACCCTTCTCTCATCTTAGGCGTTATGGGAAACATGATTATTTATCCTGAAAACAACCCACTTCCTCGCAATTCCTTCTCTTGTGGTCAAAGCAAACAAGCCGTTTCTGTATATCACTCAAACTTTCAGTCTCGCATTGATAAAATGGGCGTTATTTTAAACTCTGGACAAATTCCCTTGTTAAAATCCAAGTATTTGGAATACATTAACAACGAAGAAATGCCATATGGAGTAAATGCAATTGTTGCCATTATGTCTTATACAGGGTACAATGTGGAGGACGCTATTTTAATTAATGCCGGCTCTGTTGCTCGTGGAATTTTTAGGACAACTTATTATTCTATGTATGAAGCGAGAGAAGAAAGCTCTAAAATATCGGGATCCATGACAAACTCTTATTTTGCCGATGTTCAAACCAAAAATGTAACTGGATTAAAAGCCGGATTTGATTACAGTCATCTTGACAAATATGGATTAATCAAAGAAGGCACTCCTTTAAACGATAAGATGGTTGTTATTGGAAAAGTAACTTCTAACTCACTTGATTCAGATGTTGTTATTGATTCTTCTGTTTTCCCAAAGAAGGGTCAGCTTGGGTTTGTAGATAAATCATTTATTACAGAGGGCGAGGAGGGCACCCGCATTGCAAAAGTCCGTATTCGCGAAGAACGCATACCAGCCATTGGTGATAAAATGGCTAGTCGCGCTGGGCAAAAAGGCACATTGGGGTTAATTATTCCCGAAGAAGATATGCCTTTCACCAGCGATGGCATTCGTCCAGATTTAATTATTAATCCCCACGCTCTTCCATCTCGCATGACTATTGGTCAATTGGTTGAATGCTTGTTTGGAAAAGCGTGTACAGCTTATGGCGGATTTGGTGATTGCACAGCGTTTCAAACAAAGGGTCCTCACACAAAAGTGTATGGATCCATGTTGGTAAATGCTGGATTTCACTCCTCTGGAAATCAGGTCTTGTATAATGGTATGACTGGAGAACAAATATACTCTGACATTTATATTGGTCCAACTTATTACATGCGTTTGAAACATATGGTAAAAGATAAGATTAACTATCGTGCCAGAGGTCCAAATACTATGCTTACTAGACAACCCGTTCAAGGCAGAGCCAATGATGGCGGTCTTCGTATTGGAGAGATGGAACGAGATGGTATATTGGCTCACGGCGCGTCTGCATTTTTAAATGAATCTTTTATGATTCGCGGCGATGAATATTATATGGCTGTTTGTAATAAAACCGGCGGAATTGCTATATACAATGAATCGTTGAATTTGTTCTTGAGTCCATTTGCCGATGGTCCAATTAATTTTAATACAACACTTGATGGAAAACTTAATATCCAAAATATCAGTAGATTTGGCAGAGATTTCAGTATTGTTCGCGTTCCTTATGCTTTGAAATTGTTAATGCATGAATTGCAAACAATGAATATTCAAATGCGAATTATAACAGAGGACAATATTGATCAGGTTATGAACATGTCTTACTCTGACAATATAAGCAAATTATTAAAAACTGGAAATTATAAGGACCTTCCCAATTTATATAACAAATACAGAGGCAAAATTTCCGAACAACAACGAGAGAAAATGGTTCGCGCGCGAACGCCCACAACAGACTCAGATAGCAGCATTCCTTATGCAGATGGAAGTCCAGCTTATGATCCAAATGACAGTCCTGATTATGACCAAAATTCTAGCCCCTCGTATGACCCAAATGCTAGTCCAGATTATGATGGAAATTATTCACCCAATAGTCCAGAAGAACCGCCTCCTGTAAACTTTGAGCCACATTCTCCAGAAGGGCCTCCTCCCGCAGCTGCCATTGAAGGTATTAAAATTGCAAATGAAGAAATTAAAAAGGACTTTGATGCTTTGCCGGAGAGAGACAAAATAATGTTAATGAAAATGGCAGCAGAACAACGAGCCAAGAAAAATAAAGAGGTACAAGAAGTTGTAGAGCCTGCGCCTGTAAAACCACAGTCTGGTGGTTCGTCAAGCGAGCAAATTACATCAATTCTAAGAGTAGAAGAAGAAAAACCAGAATCTGAACCAGGAACAGAAACATCAACAGAGTCGTCTTCTTCAAGCTCAGAAACAAAATCAGTAAGTTTTAACGCAGGTTCTTCCTCATCTGACGGTGTAAAACAAATAATGCTTTAATTCGTGCAATTTGAACTGCGATGCGTATTTATAATTTAACGAAACATAAATTATAAATAAAAAAATTGACATAAAATCAAAATGATAATGTATACTATAAATATAATGGCGACCCAGAACTCAAGTGGTGTGGTTTCAACTGTTTATAAGTCTAGAAAAACAATTTTAGATTTAATGAAAAAGCAAAACTACAATGTTGAAGAATATGAAAATTTTAGCGTTAACGAGGTTAACACTATGTTGCAAAACAAGCAACTTGACATGCTTTTGGAAAAGACAACTGAAGACCCATCTACAAAGCGTAAGAATAAGATTTACATTAGATATTATTTAGCAAAAACCTTGCGCCCGCAAAATATTCAAGAAATGATTGATGACCTCTTTAATTTAGAAGAGATTTTGACAAAGGAAGACACTCTCATGGTTGTTACTAAAGACGATTTGAATGAAACCATTACAAATTTGTTGAAGCACATTTGGGAACAAGATGGCATTTTGATTGTTGTTCAAAGCATCAAACGACTTCAATTCAATATTTTGGATCATGTTCTAGTTCCGCCCCATAGAGTATTGTCAAGGGACGAGGTTGAAACAGTTAAAACAAAATACAACATCATGGATGATACTCAGTTTCCCGACATTTCCAGGTTTGATCCAGTTGCACAGGTTATTGGAATTCGTCCTGGGCAAGTTTGCGAAATTATTCGTCCTAGCAAAACAGCTATCAACTCTTATTATTACAGAATTTGTGTGTAACTACTTATTAATTTTGTCTAAGCGTATATATAATGTCAACATATACAGATTCAATTTTAACTAAATTACAAACTAACAAGCAAAAATTTTACTCCGCTTTAGATGATTTTTCTAGTGCATTTTTAAACTACAAAATGAATCCAGATTATACGGAATATAAACAAATATATATTAATTCAAAAGGAATAATTGAATCATTACAAGCAGAATTATTTATATCCACAAATGATGTTGAAAAAAATATAGGAGAATTAAACAAATTAATTTCTAGTTTAAACAATAAATTAACAGCCGAAAAGGAAAAAAATGCGAAGTTAAATAGAGATTTAACCTCTGTAAACGCAGATTCAAATGGTTCGGGTTTACTTGCATTGCAATCACAAACGCTTTACGCAGAAAAATATATTTACAATACTACATTATTTATTGGAATTTGTCTTCTTTTTTACACGATCCTTAAGGTATATTCAAAAAAAACACAACAAATGCAGTAAACTTTATAATACTTTTTCTATGCGCATTAAAATAGAAAATGTATGACGCGTGTTGCAAATTGCACAAATCTTATCATTCAAAATATTTTTATAATCCTACTTTAATCATTAATAATGAAAATTTCAAAAATAGTTCTTTAATGAGATCTGTGAATGAAAGCTTAAAAAAATCAATAATAAAAATAAAAGATAGTTATAGTGAAAAGTCAAAAGATAAATTTAAAAAAATCATTAATGCCGAGATAAATGGAGTGAAACATATTAACAGTGACACGCATTCCATTTTAGATGTAACAATTTTTTCTGGAATATGGGTTGGTTTACTGTCAACATATTTAGTGTATTATTTTATAAATAAATAGATAACAGACAATAGATATAGCAAAAACACATTGTTTTCTTTTATTATTATATATAAATAATGAAAACCGCCGTAAACCTTAATTCGGATATTTTAAAATTAAAAACATTGGAGGTTCAATATGAGACAAAATTAACAGAATATAAATCAGCATTTGCATCATATATTACAACAATGAAATCGCAATCTAGTGCAAATAGTTATGTTGTTCTACCTGGAAAAAAATTCATGGGAACTGGTAGCGTTTCTGATAATACAAATAGCACTTCTTCACAATGTCAAGCATTGTGTAGTTCAAATAAAGTATGCACTGGTGCGACATTTAATTCAATTTCTGGACTATGTAAATTAAGAAAAGGCGATGGTCCTATATCTTCTAGTGCGTCAAGCGACAATGCAATTGTTACACGATCAAAAGAACAATTGGATAATTTAGAAAAAATAAATGCTCAATTAATATTCATTAATGACCAAATGATCGTTATTAGTAGGAAAATAAAGCCGTCAGTTAATAAAAATGAGTCAACTCTTAGAATTAATAATAGAGATTTAATGACAAATAACACAAAATTACTCGCAGAACAAGAAAAAATTAAAAATATGTTGAATGAATTTAATGATATAGACCAAAATTATAACGATCTTACATTAAATGTAGACAAAAATAATGCAAGATATTACTTGTGGTTAATTATCATGATAGTCGCATTAATATTAACTATTAAATTTTTATTTTTTCCAGAAGCAAGGGGAAATGTTTTTAGCATTATTTTGTGGTCAACTATTATAATTTGCATTATAATTGCGACGCTTCACTTGAATAATCCCACCGCTTATGCAATATGGATTTCATTGATATTTTTAGTATTAATGATGAAAGCTCAACTTATTCCTTCTATTTAACATCCCGCAATTACATTTACTATAAATATTTTAGTATTTATTTATATTAATGACAAGTAAAACTGAAAACTATATATCGGAAACTTTAAAACAAGGCGAAAGATTTAAAAAATATCAAAGCAAAATAGTTGAAACTCAAGAAAAAGACATTAAATATTTAATGGAAGGTTTTGAAACAAATTCAAATGCAATATCTCAGTCAACAAAATTAGAAAACGCAACAGCAAATGTTCAAGATTATGCAATGATACTTAATCAATATCAAACAAATTTTGCGAGTACTTTAGAAAGATATAAAACTGCTAAAGCGCAATTAATGACTGCTACTAAAAATTTTATTAAAAATAATGAAACAGTTGCACCTGGATCAATGGTAAATAAAAACATTTTTGTAAGCAAAGTTACAAGTAACCCAAGTTCTGAATATGTTGGTGCATATAAAGATAATGTGGGATCTCCAGCAATAACCCCTAAAATGTCTGGACAATATACATACGATGAATGTCAGTTAGCAGCTATAAACAACGGCAAACAATTTTTTGCATTAAGCGATGCAAATTCTTCTACAAAAAAAGCGTCGTGTGCATTAACAAACGTTTTAAGTTCTGCTGAAAAATACGGTTCTGCTGGGTCTAATTGTGAGCAAGGAAGTGATGGGTTTTTATATGGAGGAAAATCAACAAATGCGCTTTATCAGGTTCCAGAAGCTGAATTTGTTGGAAATTATGGAGATAATCCCAATCGCGCTATGCCAACATTTGCAAATGGTGGAAGCCGAACTTATACATATGATACATGCAAACAAGCTGCGAAAAATAGCGGGTTCAAATTTTTTGGCCTTCAATGGTACAGTGGTGGGAATAATGGGTACGCACAATGTTCTTTAAGTAATGATTTTTCTCAGGCGACTAAATATGGACAAAGTGGCAGTAGATCTGTAAATGGACAAGGAAAAGTTGTTGGAGGAGGCTGGGCAAACGCAATTTATCAGGTTCAACCGAACAACAATAATACATTTATTGGTTGCTATAAAGACAACGAATCTTCACCAGCAATGACTCTTGTTAAAAGTAATGCATCCGCTTCTTCTTGTCAACAACTAGCAATTGAGAGGGGAAATAAATATTTTGCATTGCAAGGCGGCGGCCAGGGAAGCTCTAAATGTTTTGTAAGCAATAGTTTATCCGAATCAACCAAATATGGTGTATCCAATCCTACAGATAAATTTTCAGACAACAAAAATTATGGAAATTATGCAGTTAATGCCATATATAAAGTTACATCAAAAGGATATTATGAAAACTTGGGAAAAATGGGTTATATTGATAACAATGGGCTATTAACCGAATATCCAAAACCAATGATAAAAATGGTTAACGGCGTTCCATCAATTGTTAATTCTAATGAAAGCTGCAGCAAAGATTATATATCCGTTGATAGTAATGTTTGGCAAAATCAAAAGAAATCTTCAAATACGATGACACCTTCCACAAAATGCGGACTATCAAGCGCGATTCAAGCAGATAAAGCTAGCGTAGCCGAACTAGGAGATCAACTAAATTCAATGTCCGCGAACATTGTTTCATTAATTAAATATTTAGAAACTTTAGATGACACAGTTATTAAACAGATGGGTCTTAACAAAGATACATTAAATTCTATGTTGTCAAAGCACACTGCATATAACTCTAAATTCGCTCAATATAGAAATGAAGACATTAATAACTACAATAATATTATGGAAGATAGTAAAATAGTGACAGCTCAACAAAATTTTAACTACATATTATGGTCTGGTGTAACAATAGTCGTCCTTATTATAGCTTTACAAGTAATTAAACGAACCAGTACATAAATAACCGAAAAATTATATATATTATCTTAATATATTCTATATATAATGCCAAATCAATTAGAAGACCAAACAGCTGAAATTGTTGCAGATATTCAAAATCTTCAAAATATAGAAACGGATTTATTCAAAACTTTAGAAACTGGTATAGCAAACAAATCACTTACGCAAGACCAGCAGACTAAGCTCGTTGATCAAATTAATAAGGTGTCTAACATGAGAGATAGTTTATTTAAAACATTAAACAATGCGCAGCAGTACTATAGAGGAACTGTTTCAAGCGTTGGAAATATAATTGATCATCAAATAAATACTCTCGGCGTTGTTGAGAAACAATTAAACGAATCTAAGAAACGATTGAAGATTATTGAAGAAGAAAAAAATAATAAATTAAGGCTCGTTGAAATTAACGCGTATTATGGGGAAAAATATGCAACTCATACAGAAATAATGAAAACCGTTGTTTTCTTTTGCATTCCAATTATTATTTTGGCTCTTTTAGCAAATGCTAATATTTTGCCTCACTCTGTTTATGTATTCTTATTTATAGTTATTTTAGTAATCGCGATTGTTGTTATTTGGACAAAAATTTTGGAAGCAATGTCGCACGACAATATGAACTATCAAGAATATGTTTGGGGGAAAGAACCACCAGAAAATCCCGAGGTTAACACGGACGACACTTCTGGCTGGATTGACCCGTGGAAGGGAATTGGTTTAACATGCGTCGCACAAGAATGTTGTGACACAGGTTATACGTATGTTCCATCACCAACTAACAAATGTATACCAAATGACAAATTGCCAACTGGAGTTAATCCATATGATCCAACGAAAGCGCAAAGCGTTTCAACATCTGCATTAGTGCCGGGGGGCGAGTCATTAGGTTCTCTTGGTATAAATTTTGCCAATTTTGCGTCAGCTTCAACATCTCACGCAAGTCAAAGCGTTGCTTCCGTTTACGACGAATTATCAAACTTATAATTAAATTTTATAAATTTTTATAAATATTTGAGTTTAAATTAAGTCCGTATATTATATTACTTTTTAATAATAATATAATATAACAACAATGCCAGAAGGTAAATACCAATATACAGCCCAACAAATAGAACAATTGCGACGGGACCTTACAAATCAATCTGCGACATCACAAGTTAACAGGATGATATCTAACTCGGCTGCGTCGCTAACATGTGGACCTGATTGCCAAAAAGCAAGATATTCTGAAGAACTAAAGAGGAAGTTTTTAGACGCGCAGGCTAATGTAAACACGGCTCCCGAAAAATTAAACGCCGCTGCAAAAGAGTACTACACTTATACACAAGGTACTAATGGATATAATAGATATCTTTCCGGACAAGTATCTTCAGAAGCAAAAGACATAACAACTACCGCGACCTCTACATTTTCAAGCGCATCTAACAATTTATTATCGTTGACAAAAACATACACTGAATTAAACTCTACATATACAAACACTATTGATTTATATAAAAAATATTTAATTGAGAATTCTAGTTTAGAAGAGAGAATAAATGGGATAAGCACAGATACAGTTACAAGTGACAGAAAATCTTTTTATGAAGGACAAGGTCTAGATAATTTGAATAACTGGTACATTTTTTTGAAATGGATATACATATTTCTCATTATTGTCTATGTTTTTGGTATGATTTTAGTTGGAAGCAATTATAGTTTTTTAACAAGGGTTTTAATATTGCTTGCGTTTATAATATACCCATTTGTTATAGTTTTTGTTATTTCGTTATTATACGAAGGACTTTTAAGATTTCTCAGCTTATTTCCAAAAAATGCTTACATGACAGCAGTGTAAAATATAGAAAAATAAGAATCATTTGCATTTGTATATTTTTCTTTTTATTGTTTTTTATTAATTTGCAGTTTATTATGTAGAATCGTCGTCAAGTTGTTCTATTTCATCTCCGTCGTCATACAACAACTCAACATTTAGCCAACCATCCTTTCGGCCCTTTCCAAATTTCTTATCCATGTACTCAAACAGTTCAACGCCCTTAGGTGCTTTCTTGGAACCTTGTGTAGCCTCAAACCAAGACTTGAACTGAGCGGTCAATGTCTCGCGTTTAATCTTCTGTCCATCCTTTCGCACAATTCTTTCTGCAACAAACCCGGCAATGTGGTCTTGGCCTTGGCGATACTTGTTGGATGCAGACATTACAATATCACAGTTTTTCACAATTCCTTGGTTCTCAAATGCTCGTTTCACTAACATGCTTGCAAACACTGGAGCCCAAGTCGGTAGCTTCTCCTTGAGAATTGGATCCTTGGGAAACTGATAAGGCGTGTCGTCAATCACAGGGTCTTCTGGATTCACAAACTTGGACATAAACTCAACAATACGAATACGTCTCCATGTGCCGTCATCATTACTAACAATCTCAAATAAAGTGTTCGTGCATACAACTAACTGAAATTGAATGTTGAACTTCTCAGATTCACAATACAACGCGCGAGCTTGCATAGTTGAATCGCCTGTCAATTGCTTCAACATACCCTCATTGATTCTTGCATCTTTTGAGGGCTCTTGCATAACTGCATAACGCACGCCCTTTAATTGCATTACCTCTGAAGATGTTCCGCCAACACTTACGCGCTTCTCCGTAACAAGTGTCACTGGAACAGTTCCTGCGTATTCCCCAATAGTAAGATTCATCAAATCAGTGAGAAGAGACTTTCCGTTTGAACCATTTCCGCGGTAAATGTTGAAGGTTTGGTTGATGTTCTCACCAATAAGAACCGACGCAAGATGATCCCACATATATCGGTTAAGCTCCTTGTCTGGGAACAGCTGCTCCATAAAGGTCAAGATTTGAGATGCAATAACTGCGTCCGCAAGAGGGTCAAATGGCTTGTAACGAATTCCAGTAGTCTTTGTAATGTAATCCTGAGGATAACCATCGCGGAAAATCTTGTTCTTA
>Ga0214921_10009214_pt1 | contig 12551 bp, 10 predicted proteins | sample LL1505_MetaG_FD_177992 | JGI IMG/M metagenome (GOLD analysis project Ga0214921, IMG submission 177992) | Freshwater microbial communities from Lake Lanier, Atlanta, Georgia, United States - LL-1505 | ecosystem: Environmental > Aquatic > Freshwater > Lake | place: USA: Georgia | collected... | reverse complement strand
TACTTGGGCGAGAAGATCATGGGCAGCACATTCAATTTTCAGTTGCATGCAGCCCATGGTTTCGGTGCTTACATTTGCGGCGAAGAGACCGCCTTGCTGGAGTCCTTGGAAGGCAAAAAAGGCCAACCGCGCTTTAAGCCACCTTTTCCAGCCAGCTTTGGTGTTTATGGCAAACCCACCACCATCAACAACACCGAAACGTTTGCTGCTGTTCCTTGGATCATCCGCAATGGTGGCCCTGCCTATTTGGCCTGCGGCAAACCCAATAACGGCGGTACCAAAATATTTTCTGTCAGCGGCGACGTAGAACTCCCCGGCAACTATGAAATCCCCATGGGCACTTCTTTTGCAAAGTTGCTTGAACTCGCAGGTGGTGTACGTGGCGGTCGACAACTTAAAGCGGTGATTCCAGGCGGATCCTCTGCGCCTGTGTTGCCAGCGTCCATCATGATGGACATTTCCATGGACTATGACGCGATTGCCAAGGCTGGTTCTATGCTCGGCTCAGGAGCTGTCATTGTCATGGATGACACCCGCTGTATGGTCAAGAGTTTGCAGCGTTTGTCAGCGTTTTACATGCACGAGTCTTGCGGACAATGCACCCCGTGCCGTGAAGGCACAGGTTGGCTGTGGCGCATTGTTGACCGTCTAGAGAGCGGTCAAGGCAAAGCTGCTGATATGGACTTGCTCGATAGCGTTGCTGAAAACATCATGGGCAGAACGATTTGTGCGTTGGGAGATGCCGCAGCCATGCCTGTGCGCGGCATGCTCAAGCACTTCCGCCCAGAATTTGAACACCACATCACGCACAAGACCTGTATGGTCCCTGCGTACATTTAAGCGCGACACAGACCATGGTTGAACTTCAAATCGACGGCAAGACAGTGCAAGTCACCGAAGGCAGTGTGGTGATTCAAGCTGCCGAACAAGCAGGCACGTTCATCCCGCATTTTTGTTATCACAAGAAACTCAGCATTGCGGCCAACTGCCGCATGTGTTTGGTTGATATCGAAAAAGCCCCCAAGCCCATGCCAGCTTGTGCAACGCCTGTGACGCAAGGCATGGTTGTCCACACCAAGTCTGAACGTGCCATCAAGGCGCAAAAGTCGGTCATGGAGTTTTTGCTGATCAACCATCCGCTGGACTGTCCCATTTGCGACCAAGGTGGCGAGTGCCAGCTACAAGACTTGGCGGTGGGTTATGGCGGCAGTGCTTCACGCTATGACGAAGAAAAGCGTGTGGTATTCCATAAAGATGTGGGACCGCTCATCAGCATGGAAGAAATGAGTCGCTGTATCCATTGCACACGCTGTGTACGTTTTGGGCAAGAAATAGCCGGCAGCATGGAGCTGGGCATGTCGCACCGCGGTGAGCACTCCGAGATTGAAACCTTTGTCGGTGAAACCGTCGACTCCGAACTCTCGGGCAACATGATTGACATTTGCCCTGTGGGTGCATTGACCAGCAAGCCATTTCGCTACCAAGCGCGTACCTGGGAGCTGGGGCGACGCAAATCCATCAGTCCGCACGACGCCACCGGTGCCAATTTGATCATGCAAGTCAAAAACCATCAGGTTTTGCGTGTGGTTCCTTTTGAAAATGAAGAAGTCAATGAGTGCTGGATTGCCGACCGCGACCGCTACAGCTATGAAGCGCTCAATGGTCCTGATCGACTGACACAGCCCATGATCAAACAGGGCGGCGAATGGCAAACCGTAGATTGGCATGTGGCATTGGAATATGTCGCCAATGGTTTGAATGCCATCAAGGCCGACCATGGCGCAACTGCTATTGGCTGTTTGGCCAGTCCACACAGCACCTTGGAAGAGTTGTATTTGGCTGGTAAATTACTGCGCGGCATGGGCAGTGACAACATCGATTCACGTTTGCGTGCAGCCGATTTCCACCATGATGGTCACGTCAGGTGGTTGGGTACCAGCGTCGCATCTCTTTCTCAGTTGCAAAGAGCTTGGGTGATTGGAAGTGATATTCGCAAAGACCAGCCTTTGCTGGCACTGCGTCTGCGCCATGCTGCTCGCCATGGTGCTCAAGTCCATGCTTTGACAGGCACAACGCCAGACTGGGCTATGCCCTTGGCGCAAATGCAGGTTTTACCTGCCTCGGATTGGTTGCAAGCCATGGCCGATGTGGCTGCTGTGGTGGCTCAGCACACTGGCATGGCTTCTCCTGTCCCGGGCAATGCGCAATCACCCGTTGCAATCGCCATTGCTTCTTCGCTCTTATCAGGCGAACGCAAAGCGATTTTGTTGGGCAATGCAGTTGCCCATCATGCGCATTGTTCTGCTTTGCTGACGCTTGCCAATTGGCTAGCCAAGCAAACAACTGCCACGGTGGGTTTCTTGGGTGAGGCTGCCAACACCGTGGGCGCACAAGTCGCCGGTGCTTTGCCGCTGCAGGGCGGTTTGCATACACAGGCTATGTTGCATTCACCTCAAGTCAAAGCCATGGTGTTGCTCCATACCGAACCTGCTGACGACTGTGCCCAAGCACCAGCGGCAGTTAAATCCGTGGCAGCCAAAGACATGGTGATTACCTTGTCGCCGTTCAAAGCCAATATGGAATTCAGCGACGTGCTCTTGCCTGTTTCACCCTTCTCTGAGACTGCAGGTACGTTCATCAACACAGAGGGCAGGGTACAAAGTTTTCATGGTGTGGTTCGTCCTTTGGGAGACACGCGTCCAGCTTGGAAGGTGTTGCGTGTTTTGGCCAATATGTTGGGCGTGAGCGGTTTTGATTACGACACGGTGGAGCAAATCCGCGCGGATGTTTTATTGCCACAATGGTCTTTGCGCCTGAGTAATGCATGTGAGCAAGCCATGACCCAGTTGCCCGTGATGGCCCACGCACCCGAAACAGCTCGCATTTACCAGTTGGATGGCTTGGTGCGTCGCTCACCCTCGCTGCAACAAACCGCAGATGCACGAGCGAAGGAAGCCACCCATGTCTGAATGGCTTTACCAAACAGGTTTTGCGTTGATGGATGCCGCTTGGTGGCAGACCATGGCTTGGCCCGTGCTTTGGATATTGCTCAAGATTGTGGGCGTGGTGTTGCCTTTGCTATTGTGCGTTGCTTATTTAACCTTGTGGGAACGCAAGGCCATTGGCTTTACCCAAATCCGCTTTGGCCCCAATCGCGTGGGACCCTTGGGGCTTTTGCAACCGATTGCAGACGCACTGAAGGTGTTTACCAAAGAAATCATTCAACCCACACAGGCCAGCAAAGGTTTGTTTTTCATGGGCCCTGTGATGACCATGATGCCTGTGCTGGCTGCATGGGCGGTGATCCCTTTTGGTCCTGAAGTAGCTTTGGCCAATATCAACGCAGGCTTGCTATTTTTAATGGCCATCACTTCTTTAGAGGTCTACGGCATCATCATTGCCGGTTGGGCCTCCAACTCCAAGTACGCTTTGTTGGGTGCATTGCGAGCCTCAGCCCAGATGGTCAGCTACGAGATCGCCATGGGCTTTGCCTTGGTGGTGGTGTTGATGGTGTCGGGCAGTTTGAACCTGACGGATATCGTGATGGGCCAAGGTAAGGGCATGTTTGCAGACATGGGTTTAACGTTCTTGTCTTGGAATTGGTTACCTTTGCTGCCCATTTTCTTGGTCTACTTTATTTCAAGTTTGGCTGAGACCAACCGCCATCCTTTTGATGTGGTGGAAGGCGAATCCGAGATCGTGGCTGGCCACATGATCGAGTATTCCGGCATGTCGTTTGCCTTGTTCTTCCTTGGCGAATACGCCAATATGATTTTGGTGTCTGCTATTGCTGTGTTGATGTTCTTAGGCGGTTGGTTGCCACCCATCGACAGTGTTTGGTTGGCTTGGATACCTGCATGGATTTGGCTTGCCATTAAAACCTTCGTGGTGGTGACCATGTTCTTATGGGTGAGGGCGACCTTCCCACGTTTTCGCTACGACCAAATCATGCGCCTGGGTTGGAAAATCTTCATCCCCATCACTTTGGTGTGGTTGGTGGTCGTTGGTATTTGGATGCAAACACCATGGAATATTTGGACATGAAGCGGAGCCTCACATGACAACGCTTGAGTCAAGCACTTACCGCGCTGCTTTTTCTTGGAAAGACTTTTTCTCCAGTTTCTTGCTGTTGGAGATGTTCAAAGGCATGGCTATTACCGGCAAATACATGTTTGCCAAGAAGATCACGGTGCAGTTTCCTGAAGAGAAAACCCCTTTGAGTCCACGATTCAGAGGTCTTCATGCTTTGCGAAGGTATGACAACGGGGAAGAGCGTTGCATTGCTTGCAAGTTGTGTGAGGCGGTATGCCCTGCCATGGCCATCACCATTGAGTCGGATGTCCGCGAAGATGGTTCTAGGCGCACATCGCGCTATGACATCGACTTAACCAAATGTATTTTTTGTGGCTTTTGCGAAGAAAGCTGCCCAGTTGACTCGATTGTGGAAACCCATATCTTGGAATACCACGGTGAAAAGCGCGGCGATTTGTATTTCACCAAAGAGATGTTGCTCGCTGTTGGCGACAGGTATGAGCCACAAATTGCGGCAAGCAAGGCGGCTGACGCCAAATACCGCTGACCACAGGACACCTGAATTCCCATGGATATCACTTCCATCTTTTTTTATATCTTCTCGGCCGTCATGTTGTTTGCGGCTTTCAAAGTAATCACCTCTCGCAACCCAGTCCATAGTGCCTTGTATTTGGTGCTGTGCTTTTTTCAGGCATCGGCCATTTGGATGCTGTTGCAAGCCGAGTTTTTGTCTATCACTCTGATTCTGGTCTATGTGGGCGCAGTCATGGTGCTGTTCCTGTTTGTGGTGATGATGCTTGACATCAATATCGAAGCCATGCGCAAAGGTTTTTGGAGCCACTTTCCCTTGGCTGCGTCGATTGGCGCGGTGTTGGCCCTCGAGTTGGCATCTGTGCTCTTAGGTGGTTTCAGGCTGACGCAAGCGCCCGCAACCGCTGTGATGCCTGAAGGGCAGCAGTACTCCAACACCAAAGAATTGGGCGTGGTCTTGTACACCGAGTATTTATACCCCTTGGAAATTGCGGCGGTGATTTTGCTAGTGGCCATTGTGGCTGCCATTGCTTTGACACTGCGTGAGCGCAAAGACAGCAAAGCGCAAAACCCTTCTGACCAAGTCCGGGTGAAAGCTGCGGATCGGATTCAGTTGGTCAAAATGGCGCCTGTTCACCAGCCCTTATCGACTGAAGCTGAAGAGGGCAAAGCGCCATGAATGTCACGCTGGGTCACTACCTCACCTTGGGTGCTATTTTGTTTTCCTTGTCAGTCATTGGCATTTTCTTAAACCGAAAAAACTTGATTGTGTTGTTGATGGCCATTGAGTTGATGCTTCTGGCAGTCAACATCAACTTCGTTGCGTTCTCGCATTACCTCGGCGACATACACGGTCAGATTTTTGTGTTTTTCATTCTCACAGTCGCTGCGGCAGAGTCTGCCATTGGCTTGGCTATCTTGGTCTTGTTGTTTCGCAACCGTGCAAGCGTACAAGCCGATGAACTGAATGCGCTCAAGGGTTGATGGATAAGCAATGAACACAACGCTTCAAGCCTCTACTTTGCTCACCATCGCGCTAGCGCCATTGGCCGGTTCCATGCTTGCGGGTATTTTTGGAACGGCTTTGGGCGGCGCATGGATGGGGCGCAAACTCAGCCATGGCCTGACGATCTTGGGTGTCTTGGTTTCTTTTGTTTTGTCCGCACAAACTTTGGTGCAGGTGGTTCAAGAGGGCGCTCGCTTCAATGAAACGATTTACACCTGGATGGTCGTTGGTGGTTTGAAAATGGAAGTGGGTTTCTTGGTGGATGGTTTGAGCGCCATGATGATGTGCGTGGTCACCTTTGTTTCATTGATGGTGCACATCTACACCATCGGCTACATGGAAGAGGACGAGGGCTACAACCGCTTTTTCGCCTACATCTCTTTGTTCACATTCGCCATGTTGATGCTGGTGATGAGCAACAACTTGCTGCAACTCTTTTTTGGCTGGGAAGCCGTGGGCTTGGTTTCCTATTTGTTGATTGGATTTTGGTTTAACAAGCCCAGTGCCGTATTTGCCAACATGAAAGCTTTTTTGGTCAACCGTGTGGGTGACTTTGGTTTCATCTTGGGTATTGGTTTGATTGCTGCTTATGCTGGCAGTTTGAATTACACCGAGGTGTTTGCCAAAACCACTGACTTAGGGGCACTCACCTTGCCTGGCACTTCTTGGATGTTGGTGACCGTCATTTGTATTTGCTTGTTCATTGGCGCCATGGGCAAGTCTGCACAGTTTCCTTTGCACGTCTGGTTGCCAGACTCCATGGAAGGTCCTACGCCGATTTCAGCCTTGATTCATGCAGCCACCATGGTGACGGCAGGTATTTTTATGGTGGCACGCATGTCACCTTTGTTCGAGTTGTCTGATACCGCCTTGAACCTCATCATGGTGGTGGGTTCCATCACTGCCTTGTTCATGGGATTTTTAGGTATTGTGCAAAACGATATCAAGCGGGTGGTGGCTTACTCCACCTTGTCGCAACTGGGCTATATGACGGTGGCCTTGGGTGCTTCTGCTTACTCGGTAGCTGTATTCCATCTGATGACGCATGCTTTCTTCAAAGCCCTGCTGTTTTTGGCTGCGGGTTCGGTCATCATGGGCATGCACCATAACCAAGACATTCGCTACATGGGCGGTGTTCGCAAATACATGCCCATCACCTGGATCACCTCTTTGTTGGGCTCTTTGGCACTGATTGGTACCCCGCTTTTCTCAGGTTTTTATTCCAAGGACAGCATCATTGAGGCGGTTGCGCGCAGCAACTTACCCGCGTCCGGCTGGGCTTATTTTGCTGTTATGGCGGGCGTGTTCATTACTGCCTTCTATTCGTTCCGAATGTATTTTTTGGTCTTTCACGGCAAAGAACGCTTTGACCAGAACCCTGAATCGCACCATGGTCACGATGATCACCATGCCCCACATGAGTCGCCTTGGGTGGTCACCCTGCCTTTGGTCTTGCTGGCTATCCCCTCGGTGTTGATTGGCTACTTCACGATAGAGCCCATGCTCTATGGTGATTTCTTCAAAGATGCCATCTACGTCAATACCGATCTTCATCCTGCCATACGTGAGTTGCAAGAAGAATTTCATGGCGCCCTGGCCATGGCTTTGCATTCCTTGTCTTCTGTGCCGCTGCTGTTGGCGATGAGTGGTTTAACCCTGTCCTATTACATGTACATGGTCAATCCTGCACTGCCTGCAGCCATTCTTCGCACCTTTGCGCCGCTACACACTTTGTTGCTCAACAAATACTATTTGGACGACTTCAATGAAAAGGTGCTTGCCCGTGGCTCTCGTGCATTGGCCTCGGTGTTGTGGAAGCGCGGTGACCAAGGCTTGATAGATGGTTTGCTGGTCAACGGCTCTTGGAAAGTGGTGGCCTTGGTCTCTCGCTTGAGTCGCCAACTGCAAACAGGTTTTCTGTACCACTACGCCTTGGTGATGATTTTGGGCATGTTTGGCCTCATCACTTGGTTTGTTTGGCTCAACCCCTGATCTGATTGATATGAATATCCACACTTTTAAAAGAGACCTCCCATGGGGATATTGAGTCTGGTCATTTGGACACCCATCGTCTTGGGCGTCCTGATTTTTGCCTTGGGTCGGGATGAACAGGCAGGCTTGGTGCGCTGGGCTGCCTTGTTTTCAGCACTCTTGGGTTTTTTCCTGTGCGTCCCTTTGTATACCGATTTCGACACCAGCAGCGGATCTATGCAGTTTGTAGAAAACACGCCTTGGGTTTTGCGCTTCAATATGGCCTACCACTTAGGCGTTGACGGCATATCACTTTGGCTTGTGTTGTTGACCTCTTTCATCACACTGGTGGTGGTCATCTCTGCATGGGAAGTCATCACTGAGCGTGTGCATCAATACATGGGCGCATTCTTGATTCTGAGCGGCGTCATGATCGGCGTGTTTTGCGCTCTTGACGGCATGTTGTTTTACGTCTTCTTTGAAGCCACCCTGATCCCCATGTACCTCATCATTGGTATTTGGGGTGGACCTAACAAAATTTATGCCGCCTTCAAGTTCTTCCTCTACACCTTGATGGGTTCCTTGTTGATGTTGGTGGCTTTGATATACCTCTATATCCAATCGGGTGGCAGCTTTGATCTGGCTGCCTGGCAAGCCTTGCCCTTGTCATCGAAAGCCCAGACGCTGCTGTTCTTTGCTTTTTTTGCGGCTTTTGCGGTCAAGGTTCCGATGTGGCCTGTACACACATGGTTGCCTGATGTTCACGTTGAAGCGCCTACAGGTGGATCAGCTGTCTTGGCAGCCATCATGCTGAAGTTGGGTGCTTACGGCTTCTTGCGTTTTTCATTGCCCATCACCCCAGACGCCGCGCATGAATGGGCTTGGTTGCTCATCGCTTTGTCTGTCATCGCGGTGGTGTATGTGGGTTTGGTCGCCATTGTTCAGCAAGACATGAAAAAGCTGGTGGCTTATTCTTCTGTGGCACACATGGGCTTTGTTACTCTGGGCTTTTTCCTGTTCAGCCCCTTGGGTATCAGCGGTGGCATTGTGCAAATGATCGCTCACGGTTTTGTGTCTGCAGCCATGTTTTTGTGCATTGGTGTTTTGTACGACAGAGTGCATTCCCGTGAAATTGCCAGCTACGGTGGTGTGGTCAACACCATGCCCAAGTTTGCGGCTTTTTCCATGTTGTTTGCCATGGCCAATTGCGGCTTGCCAGGCACAGCCGGTTTTGTAGGTGAGTGGATGGTGATCTTGGCGGCTGTGCAATTCAATTTCTGGGTTGGTTTGGCGGCAGCTTCTGCGCTTATCTTTGGCGCGGCCTACACCTTGTGGATGGTCAAGCGGGTGTATTTGGGCCCCGTGGTCAATGACGATGTGAAGGCATTGAGTGATATCAACGCCCGTGAATTCCTGATGCTCAGCATGTTGGCTGTCGCTGTGATGGTGATGGGCTTGTACCCCAAACCCTTCACCGATGTGATGAATGCATCGGTTGAGCAGTTGATTCAGCAAGCTTCAATGAGTAAGTTGCCACTATGAAACCCCTCGCTCTGTTACCAGGGATGAACACATGATTGACAACTTCAGTTGGGTAGCGGTTTACCCAGAAATCGTTTTGCTCATCATGGCCTGTGTCATTGCCATGGTGGACTTGTGGGTGACCTCGCCTAGGCGAGACTTGACTTATGGCTTGTCATTGCTGACCTTGGCCAGTGTGGCCATCATCCAAGCACTTTATGCCAGCAGTGGTACTACGCTGTACAGCTTTGGCAATATGGTGGTGTCGGATGCCATGGGCAATTGGCTCAAATGTTTTGCAACCTTGGCCATGATGGTGACGCTGATCTACGGCAGGCCTTATGTGGCTGACCGGCAAATGCTCAAAGGTGGTGAGTGGTTTGTTCTCTCGCTGTTTGCTTTGCTGGGCATGTTCGTCATGATTTCCGGCAACAATTTTTTGGTCATTTACTTGGGCCTGGAGTTGCTCACCCTCTCTAGCTATGCCTTGGTGGCCTTGCGCCGCGATGACAGCAATGCAACTGAAGCGGCCATGAAATATTTTGTATTGGGTGCTTTGGCAAGCGGCTTCTTGCTGTATGGCTTGTCTATGCTCTATGGCGCCACAGGAAGCCTTGACCTCAGTTCGGTCTTTACGGCGGCTGCGACTGGCCATGTCAAGCATCAGGTGCTGGTATTGGGCGTGGTGTTTGTGGTCAGTGGCCTTGCTTTCAAATTAGGTGCTGCACCTTTTCACATGTGGGTACCGGATGTCTACCAAGGCGCACCCACCGCTGTGACGCTGATGATTGGCGGTGCGCCCAAGTTGGCCGCTTTTGCCATGATGATGCGCTTGCTGGTCGATGGCTTGCTGCCCTTGGCGATTGACTGGCAACAAATGCTGATGGTGTTGGCAGTGGTGACACTGCTCATTGGTAACTTGTCTGCCATTGCACAGACCAACTTCAAGCGCATGTTGGCGTTTTCAGCCATTGCCCAAATGGGCTTTGTGTTGATTGGCATGTTGTCGGGTGTGGTCAACGGCAACACGCTGTCTGCGGCCAACGCATACAGCTCGGCAATGTTTTACATGATCAGCTATGTCTTAACCACCTTGGGTGTGTTTGGCGTGATTTTGTTGCTTGCCCGTGAAGGCTTTGAGAGCGAAGAAATTTCTGACTTGGCCGGTCTCAACCAACGCAGCCCCTTGTTTGCGGGTGTGATGGCCATTTGCCTGTTCTCTCTGGCAGGTGTGCCGCCACTGGTCGGGTTTTTCGCCAAGTTGTCGGTCATTCAAGCCTTGATAGCTACGGCTCAACCTGTGGCAGTCAGCTTGGCTATTTATGCGGTAGCCATGTCGTTGATTGGGGCTTTCTACTATCTGCGGGTTATCAAGGTCATGTATTTCGATCCGCCTTTGACGGCAACCACGGTGTCTGCAGGTGCCGATGTGCGTTTTGTACTGGCCTTGAATGGTGGTTTGGTTCTGGTTTTAGGTATTTTGCCCGGTGGACTGATGGCTTTGTGTGCCAATGCGGTGGTTCAAGCGCTGGGAAGTTGAGTCTTTGACATAATGGTGTCATGAAAGTCCTCGATCTCCTATGTCAACAACACCACAGCTTTGAAGGCTGGTTTGGGTCTGAGGACGATTTTCAGTCGCAAAATGCGCGTTTCTTGGTGGAGTGCCCTTTTTGCGGCGACCACCACATCACCAAAATGTTGAGTGCCCCTAGGCTGAATTTGTCTGGTGCATCACAACCGCTTTCAGATAGCTCACACTCTGAACAAACAAGCTCTGATACGGTAACCACCACCTCGTCTTCCTCGGCTGCTTTGATGCCGGTAGAGGCTCAACAAGCCTGGATGCACATGGTTCAGCATGTATTGAGTAACACCGAAGATGTGGGCGGCCAATTTGCCGAAGAGGCTCGCAAAATGCACTATGGCGAAACGCCCGAGCGAGCCATACGTGGGCAAGTGTCCCGTGAAGAAACCAGCGCCTTGCTGGAGGAGGGCATTCAAGTCATGCCCCTGCCCATGCCAGCTGCTATCAAAGGCCCTGTTCAATAAGTCCCCAATTGGCGGTGGGCGGAATTATTTATTTTTCAGCTTGCCTCTGGGCGCCACAAAAGTTACGGGCGGTGTAGGGCGGTCACCAGGAATAATGGGTTTCGCGGGAGAGGTGTCCTTTTTGGGTTTCTTTGACATCTTGTTGCTCTTTTGATCGCCTTTTGCCATGACCTACCCCTTTGTGTTTTTGACTGAATTTAAAATATAAAGGCCCGAGCCTTATTTGACTTCGGTGACAAACTCGCTGACAGGGCGTCGGATTTTTTTCAAGTTCTCCAGCCAATCTTGTCCTTTTGCGCGGTAGCCCAACGGTAATAGAGCAACACTGCGCAAGCCCTTGGCACCCAGACCCAAAATATCATCGACTGACTTGGGGTCAAAGCCCTCCATGGGGGTGCTGTCAACTTCTTCAAACGCCGCAGCTATGAGTGCAGCACCCAAGCCAATATAGGTTTGTCGAGCCGCATGTTCGAAATTCACCTGAGCGCCCCGTGCAGGGTAGTTCTTCAACAGCATTTGGCGGTAGTTTTCCCAGCCTTCGTTGGTGCCGCCACGCTCTGCGTTGGTCAGGTCAAACATGTGGTTGATGCGATCAGCGGTGTAGGTGTCCCATGCAGCAAACACCAGTAGGTGAGAGCCTTCGGTGACTTGCGCTTGGTTGTGCGCCACGGCTTGAATCTGGGTGCGTATATCTTTGTTGGTAACAACAATCACTTCAAAAGGCTGCAAGCCGCTGGAGGTTGGCGCCAAGCGAGCGGCTTCGATGATGCGATTGACTTTGTCTTGAGGAACAGCCTGGGTGGCGTCCATTTTTTTGGCGGCATAGCGCCACTGCATTTTGTCGAGAAGTATTGACATCGGGTTTCCTTTACAGGGGATTATCGCCTCAGCCTCTGGCCAAGGTGACCCCACCGTCCACCACCAAGGTGTGGCCCACCACATAGTCGCTGGCATTGCTGGACAAATAGATGGCAGCAGCGGCCATGTCTTCGTCTTTACCGATACGCCGTGCCGGAATGGTTTGCGCAGTGGCGTCGCCATGGTCACGCGCTTCACGGTTCATGTCGGATGCGAATGCGCCGGGTGCGATGGCATTGACGCCAATGCCGTCTTTGATCATCTCTAAAGACATGCGCTTGGTCAGGTGGATAACGCCTGCTTTGCTGGCGGCGTATGAGTAGGTTTCCCAAGGGTTGACAGAGATGCCATCGATAGACGCGATGTTGATGACCTTGGCCATGTGGTTTTTGGCGGCCAGACGCAACATGGGTGCCAAGGCTTGGGTTAGGAAGAAGGGGGTTTTCATGTTGAGGTCCACCACCTTGTCCCAACCGCTTTCAGGGAATTCATCGAAAGGTGCGCCCCAAGCAGCACCTGCGTTGTTGACCAAGATGTCCAAATGCTTTTCTTTTTCGCTCAATTGCTTGACCAACTGTGCAAT
>Ga0214921_10009212_pt1 | contig 12553 bp, 12 predicted proteins | sample LL1505_MetaG_FD_177992 | JGI IMG/M metagenome (GOLD analysis project Ga0214921, IMG submission 177992) | Freshwater microbial communities from Lake Lanier, Atlanta, Georgia, United States - LL-1505 | ecosystem: Environmental > Aquatic > Freshwater > Lake | place: USA: Georgia | collected... | reverse complement strand
GCCCACGCTGTCTGCGGCGGTTGCGCTGTCCACGGTTTTTGAATACCAGCCCACGCGGGTGTTGATATCGGTGTTATTGACTGCTGAGGCACCGACGCGGATCAGGACTTCGCCTGCTTGCGCGACCGGCACCGGTACGTCGCCGCGGTAGACCAGTTTGTCCGGCCCGCCAAAGCCGGTCAGTACAGCGGCGTGCATGGTGGCGGGCAGGGCGGTGCGCATCGCGGGTTGCGCTATTTTTTGGGTGGCATGCCGATCACGCTGCCCAGGCGCTGTGGAAGCGGGAGCGTAGCGTGCTGCACTGCCAGCGGCTGCAGCCGCGCCAGCACCGCGGGCGCAAAGGGCGCGCTGCGCGGTCCGCGCATGTCCATGTTCAGCAGCATTTGCTCGCCCAGCGCGGCCGCGCCGTCCACGCCCGGTACATGCAGCGCCAGCGCCACATGCAAGCGCTTGGCATCGATGGCCACAACTTGCACGCGCACTTCCAGCGCCGCGCCGAGCTTGACTTCGCGCAGGTAATGGATATGCGCCTCCAGCGTGAACAGCGAATGCGACAGGGCTTGGCGCCCGGCGGCGTCCAAGCCGATGCGGTCCATCAAACCGTCCACGCCGTAGCTGAACAGCAGGGAATAAAAAGCATCGCGCAAATGGCCGTTGTAGTCCACCCATTCGGGCAGGACCACGCCCTCAAAACAGACCAGCGGCAGCGGCGGGATGGCTGCTCGCGCTTCAGGCATCGGGCGCGATTCCGTGTTTGAGTTTGGTGGCTTTGATGGCTGCTTGCACGGCCATCAGGCAGTCGTCGCGGTAGCGCTCCCAGTCGGCGATGCTGCGCCCTGCCAGTTGTTCTTCGCTGCCTTCGGCCACGGCGTCGAGCAGGGAATCGGTGAGCTCCGGCGCTTCGAGTTTGGTCCAGGGTAATTTCAGCGCCGGGCCGAATTGCGCCATGAAGTGGCGCATACCCGCGTCGCCACCAGCCAAGGTGTAAATCAAAAAACTGCCCATGAAAGACCAGCGCATGCCCGCGCCGAAGCGGATCGCGTCATCAATCTCGCCGGTGGTGGCCACGCCGTCATTCACCAGATGCAGCGATTCGCGCCACATGGCCTCGAGCAGCCGGTCGGCGATGAAGCCGGGCACTTCTTTGCGCACATGCAGCGGGCGCATGCCCAAGCTGCGGTAGACCTGCATGGCCGCTTGCACCGCCTCAGGCGCAGTGTTCATGCCGCCCACCACTTCCACCAGCGGCAGCAAATAGACCGGGTTGAAGGGGTGGCCCACGACGCAGCGCTCAGGATATTTGGCATGGGCATAAAAGTCGGTCGGCAACAGGCCGGAGGTACTGGAGCCGATGAGCACATTCGGGCGCGCAGCGGCGGTGATTTGCGCATGCAGCGACAGCTTCAGGTCCTCGCGCTCGGGCGCGCTTTCCTGGATGAAGTCAGCATGCGCCACGCATGCTTCGACGGTGGCGACAAACTTCATGCGGTCTTGCGAAGCGCCGGGTGCCAGGCCTTGCGCGGTCAACGCGCCCCAGGCTTTGGCGGTACGCGCGCGCAACGCGGCTTCGGCGCCGGGCGCCGGATCCCAGGCAATCACGTCCAGGCCATGGGCCAGCGCACGCGCCACCCAGCCGCTGCCGATGACGCCCGTGCCCAGCGCCGCGAAGGTTTTGATGTCAGTAATGAAGTTCATGTTGTCCTTGGTGCTGCGGTGGATACAGCGGATCAACCGCGCTTTTTTAGACCCATTTTTTCGCGGCCCTGCGCCGGGGTCATGGGCTTGCTGCCCAGGCGGGTGATGATTTCCACCATGCGCTCGGTGAGCGAGCCATTGGTGGCCAGCACGCCTTTGTCCAGCCACAGGTTGTCTTCCAGCCCCACGCGCACATTGCCGCCCAGCAGCATGGCCTGCGCGGCCATGGGCATTTGCGTGCGGCCAATGCCAAAGCCCGACCACACCACACCCGGCGGCAGGTTGTCGACCATGGCTTTCATGGTGGTGGTGTCGGCCGGCGCCCCCCAAGGGATGCCCAAGCAGAGCTGGAACAGTGGGTTTTCCAGCAAGCCCTCTTTAATCATTTGTTTGGCAAACCAGAGGTGGCCGGTATCGAAAATCTCCAGCTCGGCTTTCACGCCCAGCTCGGTAATGCGCTTGGCCCCGGCGCGCAGCGCCACCGGGGTGGAGACATAAATCGTGTCGCCGTCGCCAAAGTTGAGCGTGCCGCAGTCCAGCGTGCAGATTTCGGGCAGCAACTGTTCGACGTGAATCAGCCGAGCCATGGGCCCAATCAGGTCGGTGTTGGGGCCGAACTTTGTCGGTGTTTCGCCGGGGCCGATTTCCAGGTCGCCGCCCATGCCGGCGGTGAGGTTGACGATGATGTCCACGCCGGAGTCGCGGATGCGGTCCATCACCTCGGCGTACAAGGCCGGGTCGCGGCTGAATTGGCCGGTCTCGGGGTTGCGCACGTGGCAGTGCACCACGGTGGCCCCAGCTTTGGCCGCCTCGACTGCGGCAGCGGCGATTTGCGTGGGGGTGACGGGTACATGCGGGCTTTTGCCAGCGGTGTCGCCCGCGCCGGTCAGGGCGCAGGTGATGATGACATGGGGGTTCACAGCTCTCTCCTTGGTGGTGGGTGACCGGGCAAGCGCCTGCTGCGCGCCCAAGCCCGGTATCAGTTTAGCCCCGTGCCGTCGCACCGCGCAGCGCACGGGTCGCAGCGCGCACAGGAAGCGTCGCATCGGCGTGACATCATGCGAGGCGCAATCTACCTCCCGGACACTTTTTTGAAACCCTTGTTCTGGCCTTTGGCCTCTTTGTTCAGCGGCGTGGCGATGCTGGTGGTGGGCATCGCCCTGCTCAGCGTGGCCATCAGCTCGCAGGCCAGCACCGCGCAGTTCTCCGGCCTGGTCACCGGCATGGTGATGTCGGCCTACTTCGCCGGTTTTGTGTACGGTACCTATGCCTGTCCGCGGCTGATCAAGCGGGTTGGCTACATCCGCGCCTTCGCCGTGCTGGCCTCCGTGGCTTCGGCGCTGCCCATGTTGCACGCGCTGTGGACCGACCCCTGGTTCTGGGGCGCTCTGCGCTTTGTGACGGGTCTGTGTATCGTGGGTTTGTACATGGTGATCGAGAGCTGGCTCAATGTCGTGGTCGGAAGTGAAGACCGGGGTCGGGTGTTTGCTGCGTACATGACGGTCAGCTGCGTCTCGATGGCGCTGGGGCAATGGTTGATTCTGGCGGGTGACCGCTTTGGTTTTATTCCATTTGCTTTCACCTCGATTTTGTTTTCCTTTGCGCTAGTTCCCACCACCATGACCACGATTGCCGAGCCGGTGCAAACCGACACCCCGGCCTTGAGCATGGGCCGCTTGTTCGCGGTCTCGCCCATCGGCGCGCTGGGGTCCATGGGATCGGGCTTGATCAACGGCACCTTCTTCAGCCTGGGCAACGTCTTCGGGCACGGCGTGGGTTTCAGCGACGGGCGCACCGCCACGTTCATGGCCGTCACGATTTTGAGCGGTGCCGCTTTCCAATGGCCGATCGGCCATCTATCCGACCGCTACGACCGGCGTTGGGTTTTGTTCTGGGTGTGCGCGGCTGCTTGTGGCTTCGCGTTTTTGGGCTTCTATCTGGCACGCGAGTTTGAGAATCTCTTGCTCCTGCTGGGTGTGGCGTTTGGCGCGCTGGTGTTTGCGGTTTACGGCCTGAGCGTGGCGCACACCAATGACCTGATTGACCCGTCCGAAGTGCTGGAGACCACCGGCGGCCTGTTACTGCTCTACGGCATCGGAGCCACCATCGGGCCCACTCTGGCCGGGGGATTGATGGATGTGCTGGGGCCCGAGAGCCTGATGCTGTACTTCGCCTTGACGCTGGGCTTGCTCACGCTGGCGGTCTGGTTTTTCGCCACCCGCAAAGGCCGCACCTTCAGCAACCCGGGCCACAGCAGCGACTATGTGCGCATGGAGGCCAGTTCGCTGGTGGTCTTGCAGCTCGATCCGCGCGCCGCCAAGCGGCAAGCCACAATCGAGGCGCAGGAAGTTCATCCCTAAACCACTGCTGCCGCTTATCCCGAGGAGACCGCCATGGAACATGTTGCCTTCACCGCCATGCAAGACGGCACCCAGGCCGACTACGCCTTGCTGCACGCGCTGGAAGCGGATTACATGCGCGACTTGCCACAGCGCATCTTGGCTTCTTTGGAGCGCACCGCCGATACCCTGCCCGGATACCAGATTAACCGGCTGACCCACGCGCTGCAAAGCGCAGCGCGGGCCGAGACAGATGGCGCAGATGTGGACATGGTGGTCGGTGCCCTGGTCCACGATATGGGTGACGAGCTTGCACCTGCCAACCATGCGTCCTTTGCGGCCGCGCTGCTGCGGCCCTATGTGCGCGCCGAAGTGACCTGGGTGGTGGAGAAGCACGCGCTGTTTCAGATGCAGTACTACGCGCACCACATCGGGCAGGAGCGCGATGGCCGCCTGCGTTACCGCGACCACCCCTGGTTTGACAGCTGCCAGCACTTTTGTGCGGCCTACGACCAGAATTCCTTTGACCCCGATTACCCCACGCCCCAGTTGGCCCACTTCGCGCCGCTGGTACACGCGGTCTTCAGCCGCACGCCCTTTGACCCGGCGGTTCTGCAAGAACCCCAAGAGTCGGCGCGCGCTTGAGCGGCCTGAGCGCTTCGTTGCGGGCCATTTTGGCGATGCTGGCTGCGGTCGGCTGTTTTTCTTTGATGGACGCTGCGCTGAAAGGGCTGACCGGCTCCTACCCGCCATTGCAGGTCGCGGCCTTGCGCGGCTTGGCGGCTTTTCCGCTGGTGTGCGCCTACATCGCCTGGCAGGTTCCGCTGCGCACCCTGGTGCAGGTACGCTGGCCCATGCACTTGCTGCGCGGCGCGCTCAACGTGGCTATGTTGTGCAGCTTCGCCCTAGGAATCGGTCATCTGGCCATTGCTGAGGCTTACACCTTGTTTTTCATTTCGCCGTTGATCGTGACCGCACTGGCGGTGCCTTTGCTCAAAGAGCCCGCGCGCCGGGCGCATTGGATCGCGATTGGCGTCGGCTTATGCGGCGTACTCATCGCCATGCGACCGGGCGGCGACAGCATGGTGTCCTGGGGCGCACTGGCGATTCTGGTCTCATCCCTGTGCTACAGCGGCACGGTGCTGACCGCCCGCATCATCACCCGCACCGAGGGCACGGCCAGCGTGGTGTTTTGGACCACGTTTTTCATGGCCGCTGGAGCCAGCGCGCTGGCGCTACCCGATTGGCAGCCGGTTCAAGCGGTCCATTGGCCCATGATCGCGGCGATGGGTTTGACCGGTTTTGGCGGCACGGTGGCGATTACCTACGCCTTCAAACACGGCAAGACCGCCAGCGTCGCGCCCTTTGAATACAGTGCTCTGGCCTGGGCGATTGCCATCGACTACCTTATTTGGAACACCACGCCGGATGCGTATACGCTGGTGGGCGGTTGCATCGTCATATTGAGCGGCTTGTATTTGATCCGCGATGAGCGGGGGCGGGCGGCTGAGGCTGCCAAGTTGGCGCAGCACCCTTAATCGGTTGAAGCGGCTTAAGCAGCCGCTTCCAACCCGCCGCTGAAATGTTCCCGCATGCGCTGCGTGGCCAGCAGCACGTCTCGCGCCAGCAGCGCATCCATGATGGCCTGGTGTTCGCGCAAGGACTCCTGGATGCGGCCGACCTTCAGCAGCGAGTTGTGGCGGTTGAGTTTCATGACCTTGCGCAAGTCGGCGCAGAGCTGGTCACGCCAACGGTTGTCGGCGATTTCCAGCAGGCGCATGTGGAAGCGTTCATTGACGGCAAAAAAGGCGCTGGTGTCGCCCACTGCGGCGGCCAGCTCGGTGTGGATGGCCTGTAAATCCTGCAACTCGCGCGCGCTGGCGCGGCTGGCGACCACCCCGGCTGCGTCGGACTCCAGCAGCGAGAGCAGGTGGTAGACGTCGGACTGGTCTTTGGCATTGACCTCGGTGACATACGCGCCACGGCGCATCTTCATGGTGACCAGCCCCTCGGTGGCCAGCACCTTCAGCGCTTCACGCAGGGGGGTTCGGCTGATGCCGTATTCCTCCGCCAGCCGGGTCTCGTCAATCCAACTGCCCGGCGCGAGTTGGCTGCTGAAAATACGCTCGCGCAGCCGCTCGGCTACTTCTTCATACAGAGCGCGGGGCGTGAGGGTTAAGGGAGGCATGCGTTGGATTGTAAGGCAAAATAAGGTTTTGCATTCATAATTACGGTCGTTATACTGCGGGCATCTGCCGTTAGTACCCTACGCCCTTTTCCGAAAGCCTATGCCATGAGTTCCAAGCCGCCCGCACCGCCATCCAGTTCCAGCGCCTGGCCAGCCTTCGAGCAGGGTGACCACGCGGCTTGGTTGCGCGCGGCGGCCAAGTCGGCACCGGGCGGTGATGTCGCTGCCTTGAACTGGACCACGCCGGACGGGATAGTCGTCAAACCGCTGTACACCGCAGCGGACACCGCCAACTTGCCCTACGCCAACACGCTGCCCGGTTTTGCGCCCTATGTGCGCGGCCCGCAAGCCACCATGTACGCGGTGCGGCCCTGGACCATCCGCCAGTACGCGGGTTTCTCCACCGCCGAGGAAAGCAATGCCTTTTACCGGCAGGCGCTAGCGGCAGGCGGGCAGGGCGTATCCGTTGCTTTTGACCTGGCCACCCACCGGGGCTACGACTCCGACCATCCGCGTGTGACCGGGGATGTGGGCAAGGCCGGGGTGGCGATTGATTCGGTCGAGGACATGAAGATCCTCTTCAATGAGATCCCGCTGGACAAAGTGAGCGTCTCCATGACCATGAACGGTGCGGTGCTGCCGGTTTTGGCGGGCTACATCGTGGCGGCCGAAGAGCAGGGCGTTGCGCAGGCGCAGCTGAGTGGCACCATTCAGAACGACATCCTCAAAGAGTTCATGGTGCGCAACACCTACATCTACCCGCCCGCGCCCAGCATGCGGATCATCGGCGACATCATCGGCTACACGGCCAAGCATTGCCCCAAATTCAATTCGATATCCATATCGGGTTACCACATGCAAGAGGCCGGGGCCAACCAGGCTTTGGAGCTGGCATTCACGCTGGCCGACGGCAAGGAATACGTGAAGACCGCGATTGCCACCGGTCTGGATGTGGATGAATTTGCCGGACGCCTGAGCTTCTTCTGGGCCATCGGCATGAACTTCTATTTAGAGGTTGCCAAGATGCGTGCGGCGCGCCTCTTGTGGTGCCGCATCATGCAAGCCTCCGGCGCTAAATCGCCCAAAAGCCTGATGCTGCGCACCCACAGCCAAACCAGTGGCTGGAGCCTGACCGAGCAGGACCCTTACAACAACGTGGTGCGCACCACCATCGAGGCCATGGCAGCGGTATTTGGCGGCACGCAAAGCCTGCATACCAACAGCTTTGATGAAGCCATCGCGCTACCCACCGAGTTCAGCTCGCGCATCGCCCGCAACACGCAACTCATCATCCAGGAAGAAACCCACATCACCAGCGTGATTGATCCTTGGGCCGGCAGCTACATGATGGAAAAGCTCACGCAAGATATGGCGGACGCCGCCTGGACAATCATCGAAGAAGTCGACGCCATGGGCGGCATGGTCAAGGCCGTGGACAGCGGTTGGGCCAAGCTGAAGATCGAGGCCGCCGCCGCCGAAAAACAGGCGCGCATTGACAGCGGTAAAGACGTCATTGTCGGCGTCAACAAATACAAGCTCAAGACCGAAGACCTGGTGGATGCGCGCGACATCGACAACGTCGCCGTGCGCGAAGGCCAGATCGCCCGCCTCAAGCAGGTGCGCGCCAGCCGCGACACCGCCGCCGTGCAGGCCGCGCTCGACGCTTTGACATTCGCCGCCGGGCACGAAGGCAATTTGCTCGAGCTGAGCATAGCCGCCATGCGCTTGCGCGCCACGGTGGGCGAGGTGAGCGACGCCCTAGAAAAGGCTTTTGGCCGCCACCGCGCGGACACGCATAAAGTGTCCGGGGTCTACGCCGCCGCATATGACGCCGACCACAGCCACGGAGACACCATGGAATACTGGAACGCCCTCAAAGCCGATATCGCCGCTTTCGCCGCCCAGCAAGGCCGACGCCCGCGCGTGATGATCTCCAAGCTGGGACAGGACGGGCACGACCGGGGAGCCAAAGTGGTGGCAACGGCTTTTGCCGATTTAGGCTTTGACGTGGACATCGGCCCGCTGTTCCAGACGCCCGAAGAATGCGCGCGCCAGGCCATCGAAAACGACGTGCACGCGGTGGGCGTCTCTACCCTGGCCGCAGGCCATAAAACCCTGGTGCCCGCCATCATTGAAGAGCTGAAAAAACAGGGCGCTGACGACATCATCGTGTTCGTCGGTGGCGTGATTCCGCGCCAGGATTACGACTTTTTGTACGCCGCCGGTGTCAAAGGCATTTACGGTCCGGGTACGCCGATCCCGGTCAGCGCGCGCGATGTGCTGGCCCAGATCAGCAAGGCTTTATCCGCCTGACCGTACTCTTTCGCCGCACAACGTGATCGCTGCTGACAACCAGACATTGCTTGCGGATTTGCGCGGTTCCGCGCCGATGCCGCAACGCCGCGCCATGGCTAAAGCCATCACGCTGTTGGAGTCCACCCGCGCTGATCACCGCGCGCAGGCCGATGACTTGCTGACGGCCATCCTGCCCCACACCGGGCAATCGATACGGGTCGGGATTAGCGGTGTGCCGGGCGTGGGCAAATCGACTTTTATCGAAGCACTCGGTCTGTATTTGATTACCAAGGGCCACCGCGTGGCCGTGCTGGCGGTGGACCCATCGAGCACCGTTTCCGGTGGATCCATATTGGGCGACAAGACGCGCATGGAGCATTTGTCGGTGCACCCGCAGGCTTTCATCCGCCCCAGCCCGAGCAGCGGAACTTTGGGCGGTGTGGCCGAGAAGACCCGCGAGTGCATGCTGGTCTGTGAGGCCGCAGGCTTTGACGTGGTGCTGGTCGAAACCGTGGGCGTGGGCCAGTCCGAGACCGCCGTGGCTGCCATGACCGATATGTTTGTGCTATTGCAGTTGCCCAACGCGGGTGACGATTTGCAAGCGATCAAAAAAGGTGTGATGGAGCTGGCCGATCTGGTCATCATCAACAAAGCCGATATCGACCCGGATGCCGCCACCCGCGCACAAGCGCAGATCACCAGCGCGCTGCGTCTGCTCGGTTTGCACGGCAACCCCGAGCGCGCCGGTTGGAGCCCGCAGGTCGTGCCCATGAGCGCTTTGAACGGCAGCGGTGTGGCGCAGTTCTGGGAGGCGGTACAGACTTTTCGCGACTTGCAAACCGGCAGCGGCCGTTTCGCGGCGCGCCGCCAAAGCCAGGCCCTGGCCTGGATGTGGGAGCGGATTGACGCCGGGCTCAAGCAGCGCTTCAATGCCCAACCCGCGCTGGCAGTCTTGCTGCCCCAGCTCAGCGAAGAGGTACGCGCTGGCCGTCTGCCCGCGTCCACCGCAGCGCGCCTGCTGCTTGAAGCCGGAAGATGATTTCCTTAGATGCCGCTGATCAGCGTGTCCAGCGCGGCCACGATGGTGTGGCTTTGGGCGTTCAGGTCCAGCACCGATGGGCCCATCGCATGGCTTTCAATCGCGAACAATTGCTGCATCACGACCACGTGTTCCACGCCGTCGATCCAAATGCAGGGGTTCAGTCGCTCCACCACGGCGGTCGCCAGGCGACGGCGTGGAATCACGGGCGCCACCACCCGCGTAGCCATGGGCGAGAGCAGACGGCTCTGAATGTCCAGCACAAAGGGAATCTGGGCTGTCAGCGCATCGTCGAGCAGCATGTGGACATGGTTTTGGCTCACGGCGCATCGGGGATCGTCAGGCCGGACCACAAGCGACCCCGTACCGAGTCAGACGTCAGGCCGTTTTCCGCCACCTGCTGGTTGTACGCTGCAATCGCTACTTTGTTGTCTTCTAACCATTGTGCCTCGCGCAGTCGCTTGACTTGGCTGGCCAGCGCCACCTCGAGCACCTGCGAGACATTGACTTTGAGTTCCTTGGCCTGGCGCAGCAAGTCGCCGTTCACGCTCAGATTGACCGGTCTTTTTGTAGCCGTGGATTCGTACGCCATGGTTATTCCTTTGCAAAGGATGCGCAAGTTTTATGCGCATAACCCGAATTTTAGACAGAAAGGCATTCACCATGCACGACATTCTTGAGCAACTCGAAGCCAAGCGCGAACGCGCACGCCAGGGCGGCGGCCAGCGGCGCATTGACGCGCAGCACGCCAAGGGCAAGCTCACCGCGCGCGAGCGCATCGAGGTTTTGCTCGATGAGGGCACTTTCGAAGAATGGGACATGTTCGTCGAGCACCGCTGCACCGATTTCGGCATGGCGGACAACACCATCCCTGGTGACGGTGTGGTGACGGGCTACGGCATGATCAATGGGCGTTTGGTCTTTGTCTTCAGCCAGGACTTCACGGTGTACGGCGGCGCGTTATCGGAGACGCATGCTGAGAAGATTTGCAAGATCATGGACCAGGCCATGAAAGTGGGCGCGCCGGTGATCGGCTTGAACGACTCGGGCGGCGCGCGCATACAAGAGGGTGTGGCCTCGCTCGGTGGTTACGCCGAAGTGTTCCAGCGCAATATGCTGGCCAGCGGCGTGGTGCCGCAAATCAGCGTGGTGATGGGGCCGTCTGCCGGGGGTGCGGTGTATTCGCCGGCGTTGACCGATTTCATTTTCATGGTGAAAGACAGCTCGTACATGTTCGTCACCGGCCCGGAGGTGGTGAAGACCGTGACGCATGAAGAAGTCAGCGCCGAGGAACTGGGCGGCGCGATCACCCACACCACCAAAAGCGGCGTGGCAGACATGGCGTTTGAGAACGATGTCGAGGCGCTGCTGATGGTGCGCCGCCTCTACAACTACCTGCCGCTGTCCAACCGCGAAAAATCTCCGCTACGCCAGAGTGGTGATCCGGCGCACCGCATAGACGCCAGCCTCAACACGCTGGTGCCGGACAACCCCAACAAAGCCTACGACATGAAGGAGCTGATCCTTAAAACCGTGGACGATGGCGACTTCTTTGAGCTGCAACCTGACTACGCCAAAAACATCTTGATCGGCTTTGCCCGCATGGACGGTCAGACGGTGGGTATCGTCGCCAACCAGCCGCTGGTGCTGGCCGGTTGCCTGGATATCAAGAGCAGCACCAAGGCCGCCCGCTTTATCCGTTTCTGCGACGCGTTCAATATTCCGGTGATCACGTTTGTGGATGTGCCCGGCTTCATGCCCGGTACGTCGCAGGAGTACGGCGGCATCATCAAACACGGTGCCAAATTGCTCTACGCTTATGCCGAATGCACGGTGCCCAAAATCACCGTGATTACGCGCAAGGCTTACGGAGGCGCCTACGACGTGATGGCCTCCAAACATTTGCGCGGCGACGTCAATTTCGCCTGGCCGCACGCCGAGATCGCGGTCATGGGTGCCAAAGGTGCGGTGGAGATCATCTTCCGCGAAGACAAGGGTGATCCCGAGAAGTTGGCTGCCAAAGAGGCCGAATACAAAGCCCGTTTTGCCAACCCGTTTGTAGCGGGTGCGCGTGGATTTATTGACGATGTGATCTTGCCCGCCGAAACCCGCAAACGGATTTGCCGGTCGCTGGTCATGTTGAAAGATAAGAAGTTGGAAAACCCGTGGCGTAAGCATGGGAATATTCCGTTATGAGTTGTGCAGGACTCGTAAAAGCCCCTTCCGTCGCAGGATCGGGCTGCCTGGGCGCTTTGCTCCGTGTCCCCCGGCCTTCGGCCTCCTCCTTTACCTACGCAAAACGCCCAGGCATCCCGATCCAGGGGCATGTTGAGGCCTCGCGGATTAGAAACGTCCTTTCGCAGCTGGGGACACGGTGTGTCTGGCGTAGCGAAATAAAGGGGGAGCCTGCGCAGCAGGCGGAGGACATTCGCGGAGACGGATATGCCGTGGCTCTAGCGGGTTCAGAAAAATCCCCAAGCAACTTCCACAGTTGCCCAACAAGTGAGTGAGAAAACAATAATGTTCACAAAAATCCTAATCGCCAACCGCGGCGAAATCGCCTGCCGCGTGATTGCCACCGCCCGCAAGATGGGCATTGCAACCGTAGCTGTGTATTCCGATGCCGACAAAGACGCCCGCCATGTCGCACTGGCTGACGAGGCCGTGCGTATTGGCACGCCGCCCAGCCGCGAGAGTTATTTGCTGGCCGATGTGATCATTGCCGCCGCCAAGTCCACTGGCGCACAGGCCATCCATCCCGGCTATGGCTTTTTGAGTGAGAACGCCGAGTTCTCCAAACGCTGCGAGGAAGAGGGCATTGTGTTCATTGGCCCCAAGCACCATTCGATTGCCGCGATGGGCGACAAGATCGAATCGAAAAAACTGGCTGGCAAAGCGGGTGTGAATTGCATTCCGGGCGTGAACGACGCGATTGAGGCCCCGGAAAAAGCCGTGGAGATTGCCAAGGGCATCGGCTATCCCGTGATGATCAAGGCC
>Ga0214921_10009211_pt1 | contig 12554 bp, 8 predicted proteins | sample LL1505_MetaG_FD_177992 | JGI IMG/M metagenome (GOLD analysis project Ga0214921, IMG submission 177992) | Freshwater microbial communities from Lake Lanier, Atlanta, Georgia, United States - LL-1505 | ecosystem: Environmental > Aquatic > Freshwater > Lake | place: USA: Georgia | collected 2015-05-28 | reverse complement strand
TGTTACCAGTACCTAAAACGGATTCTAATAATATTAATAGAGCAGCATTTTCCATAACCTATAATGTACGAAACTATTCTGCCGTAACAAAATCTTTTCTAAAAAAACGACCTTGTATATTGTCGTTATAGCTATCAATAAACAATACTGAGTAGTGTATTTGGTAATGAATTTCGTAGTATGTGAGTTGTTTTTTAGTAGAACAAAACTTTATTATTTCGCGTTCGAATTTATCTTCACCTAATAATTTAACATCAGCTAATAATTCTTTAGATGAACCCCAATAGTTACGCCAACCGCTGTCGACTTGTTCTACTTTGGTAGTTGAGCGACGGCCGGGGCCAGTTTGTTCAGCTATTTCTTTTTTGGTAAGTTTTTTCTTCTTGTTGTGAACAAATGATTTTTTACCAATGTAAAATTTATTTGTCTCTAGATTAGTGATTTTATAAATAAAACCATAAGTATCTGTTGTAAATTCATCCGCTAATGGGATATAATCATATAACCAATTCATAAAACTATTATTTTATAGGAAATTTTACTTTATAAGATTCTAATAAATCAACTAAGTCACCATATGTTTTAATTTCAGGTCCACAAGGCATAGCCCAATAACTTGCAGCATCAATTATTATCTCTCTGTTCTCGTATAATGGTGTACCACCTATTTCTTGATATGTATCAGCTATGTTTTGTAAATCTTGTTCAGTTTTTTCTTTAAACCTACTCGTTCTTGATGTACTTCCACCACCACTTGGGTCATTGTCTTCTGTTGTTTCCCAATCATCCGTATCTGTCATAATATCTTTATACTTAGTTGACTGGTATATTTTATATGGTTTTTCTAATACTATAGCACACGGTGTTCCAAAAAACTCAGTTAATGCTCTATCAAAGTGAGCAAATATAGGATTTTTTACCCCTATTATCTCTAGTACTTTTCTTGCATTTTGAGTACCACCTCTAAATACAGTTGTTACTCGAGGAGTTACATGCATTATATATGTTAATATTGATTGTCTTTGCCATGGAACTTTTACACCTTTTGTTCCTCTCCATATTACTGGATTATTTAATCCCATTTGTTTAGCTGCATTTATTACTACATCTGTTTCTTGTGGTAATTTTGCTCTATCTCCTGACCAGGCGTTTGAGATAGCCATTTCATTTAATATGTCTAATAATTTGATCATTATATGTCGTATTTAACTATAAATGTCATGTCTGTATCTGATGATAAAGCTATTGGTTTACCTAATTTAGCTACCATTAATAATTCATTATCATCATTATATAAGCCTATTGTTGTAACATAGGGTTGAAAGAATGAACCAGTAACAAAATCTTTAACTGTACTATCAAATGACCCTGTTAATGTATAACCACTACTACTTGATGTTATGTATTGTCCTTTATATTTTAGAAGAGTTGGATTATATGATAAATTATAATCACTTTCTTTTATAATACAACGTACTTCATTTTCGTAAATAATTTGTTCATTTTGAAATAATAAAGAAAGAGATGATGTAAATAAATCGTAATAAGATTGAGATTGTGTTGTAATTACTGATATACCATGCGCGTAAAATACATTTCCTACAAATTTATTAGAGTTAATAGTATCTAATAAATTACCATTTCCATCATCTTTAATTAAATAACCAGAGGCGCTAATTTGAAAACTAGTTGGTAATATTTTAGAGCCATATATATTTTGATTTATACTTAGTACTCCTATTTTATTTCCAGACCCAGAAGGGAATTGCTCAATTAATAAAGGGTTAGTATTATAATTAAAATATGAAGCAGTAGGACGTTGTTGTGAAGCAGATGTGTAAGTATCTAGATTAAATTTTAATGATCCTGTATCTAAACTACTAGTATATGATTGATAAAATAAATGATTTATTTGAGAATATATTAATGAAGGATACTGATTATTTAATGTTGTATCTGATTTATTAAAAGTAGAATTTGATCCTGTATAATAAACAGCGTAATCATCATTAGGAGCAGAAGTATAACTTATATTCCATCGCTTATTAGCAGCATATAGAACCGTTGTAACATCAGCCTTGGATAATTTTTTGAATGACGACATGCATTAATAATCTAATTTGATTCTAATTAGAGCTTCTTTAGTGAAATCTTTTGTTAGTGGTTTTGATAATTTAGCTACAGCCAACAATTCATTATTATCATTATACATACCTACTGTTGTAATATATGTTTGTGGGTTATTAATTAGTGTAGTATATAATAAATTACCATTGTCATCTATAATAGATGGATTTGTTGTATAATTATATTCACTATTTTTAACACGTGTAAAGAAATAACGTGATGATACTACTTCTTGGGATTGGAGTTGGAAGTTTGAATTTAATGATGATATTGAATTAAATAATTTTAAATGATTATCTTGTCTTGATGCTGTTGCTAATGAAGCTGATTGAATAAATTTACCAGGTCCTCCTAATGAACCAGAAGCATCCAATATGATAACTCCTAAATCAGGTAACATCATACCATATATTGGAGTTGTAGCAGCACTAGCTATATAAGCATTACCATTACTACCACTAATAATATTATAATATCTATTTTCTCCAACAAATCTAGTTAATGAAGTTGTATTACTATCATCTGTTAATTTAATAACAGCACTTCCACTGGTTAATGTTAAATTTAAAGTACCAGGTTGTATTGATTGTTTATATCTAGCTCTTGAAATATTAATTACATAAATTTGTTGTGCTGTTGTTACTCCTCCATCAAAACTAAAATTAATATTTTCAGTACCATAAACTAAATTTCTATATTGACCATATACAATACGAGACGGAGAATATCCTCTAACATTAGGATTTATTGCAACAGATCCAGATCCTGCTATATGGCCATATTGAATATCAAATTGTATTTCTGATCCTGATAATGCTGATCCTGTTTGATATACGTCTACGTAATATTCTGTATATGTACTACTTGTAAAAAATGTAGATAAAGTATAAGTATCTCCTGTCCACATTCCGCGTACTACGGTTTCGGCACTTATTACTGAATCTTCTGTATTATATCTTGAAAATGACATATTATTGTTTTATTTTAATTATTGCGTTACTTTTGAAATATTAATAGGAATAGTAATTCTAGCACCACTATCTCTACCAATTACTGTAATTGTAGTAGTTAATGTTGTTAATGTTGTACCAAATAAAGTATTAACTGTTGTTCCAGTTAATGTAAATGATGTACCAATTGCTGATTTAGATAATACAGCTCCTGTTGTTGTATTTAAATTTTGATCACCAACTGTTGTAGTTGTGATACCTGTACCTTGGAACGCTGTTAATAATCTAATATCTGCTATTGTAGCTATATATCCATTAGCTTCAAATGTACTTGAAGCACCTAAATAATTAAGTGTTTGTGGAGTAAGTGTTAATGAAGCACCTTGTTTAAGTGTAATAGTATTATAACCTAAACTAATAACAGGTAAACGTGATGTTCCACGAGGTAATGTTACTAATTTATAACGCATTATTTGTGTATCAGTTGGAAATGCTTGTATTACAGGCATATTTTCAATTGCTTCACCATAAAATGCGGATCCAGATGGTTGATTTGGATTATATAATGTATAATCTACTTCGTCATCAGCCAAAGAAAATTGTGTAATTTGAAACGAACCATCGTTACGAGCTAGTAATTCGCGACCTTTTGTTGTTAGTATTGCATCTACTGTTACCGTTGTAGGATTTAATATTGCCATTTTTTATTTTTTATTGTATATACTATAAATATATTAAAAATTTAGATTTTAATTATTTTTATTATGATGTTAAATAAGTAATAAGTGTGAAGAGATCAGTTTCATAGTTAAAAGTCCAATCATTTGGTGTTAAAGATGGAGCACTTACTTTACTTCCATAAGGATAAACACCTGATGGTGATAAATAATCAAAACTCCATCCTATATGGTTACTATTATCATGTGTAACTATATTTGAGTATGTTATTCCAACAGCATATTTTTGTGGTGTTGATACAGATCCAGTTAAAATATAATTATTAAAATTAAAAGTATAATTAGAAAATGATCCAAGAGTTGGTAAAACAGAAGCAGATATTGCATTTGATGATGTTGTTAATAAATTAAAAGGGTATCCTATATCGTCACAATCATATAAATTTAATTGTATATTAAAAATTGGGTTGCTTAATTTTCCTAATTTTATAACTACATTTTGCATTACTCCATTTTCAAACATTTGAAATGTTTGTGCTAGATTTAATGATTCAGCACTATATGAATTAGCCCAACCAACACTACTACCAGTAGCTATACTAATAGATTGTGATGGCATTGGTACTGTATTTGCAGTCCAGCCTTTATTTATTAGAGATAGAGCATTAATATATCCTGCTACGGATGGAGCAGAATTTCCTGATCCTGATATATTTAGATATCCATTAATAGCCCCAGTATTATCTAAATCTTTAAGTATGCCATCGATTGCACTTTGAGATAATAAATTAGAAGAAGCATTAAAATATGTTAAAGAAGGTGATATTGTAGTTCCTGTTCCACTTGCACTAATATAATTAGTAAATTGATTATTATTACCATAAAAATATTGTAGTGCTGTATTGTTGCTTAAACTAGGTATAGAGCCTGTTAAGTAATTATTATGACAATCAAAATAAATAAGATTAGTATTATTACTTAAATTAGGTATACTTCCTGATAAGTAATTATCATTACAATAAAAATATTGTAGTGCTGTATTGTTGCTTAAACTAGGTATGTTATTTCTTAAATAATTATTACTACAATCAAAAAGAGTTAAATTAGTACAAGCATTTAAACTTCCAATACTACCTGATAATAAATTATATTCACAGATAAAACTAGATAACCCAGACGCACTAGGTAAGTTTATACTACCAGTAATTCGATTATTACTACAATTAAATGCTCCTAACCAATTAGGTATAAAAGGTAAACTACCTGATATTAAATTATCGTGGCAATCAAAATAAGTTAAACTAGAAGCATTACTTAAATTAGGTATACTAGTTAATAAATTATTACTACAATTAAAAAATTGTAAATTACCATTTCCCAATAAACTAGGTATATTACCTGACAATTTGTTATATTGACAACTAAAAGTTTGTAATTGAAATGATTGTGATAATATTGGTATGCTACCTGTTAAGTTATTATTACTAATATCAAGTGTTGAAATAGATGACGTTGAAAGTGAATTTAAAATATTTTGTACACTTCCAGACATATTATTATTAGAAGCTACAAAATTAGTGATATTACTACTTGTATAATTAAATATACTACTTGTTAAGTAATTTCCAGGTAAATATAAAGTATATAAATTTGGTAAAGCACTTAAACTAGGATATGAACGTAAATACTCATATCCTAAATCTAAATAGTTTAAATTATTTAAACCAAATGAATCAAAATTTGATATTCTAAAACTAGAGCTTAAACGTAATTCAGTTATTGTATTTAAGTTTCCTCCAATTAAATATACTGTATTTCCTGAACTTGATGTAGCTGATGCTGTTATATTATAGAGTGCATTATATCCTGCTAAACTAGTTGTAGGAAACGCTGAGGCTGAATATGATAATGCTATGTAAGGAGCTGCTTCTGTTTGAGCTACTACTTTATATGTTCCTGCTCCTGACGATGAGAAGCTAGTTGATATATAAGTGTTAGAACCAGTTATATATTGTAATGTAGCTCTTATATTTTCATCAGTAATTAATATACTTGAAGTATAAAATAATCCACTGCCTGATGCTGTTGTATAATTAGGAAATACTACTCCTGAATTAAAAGACTGTGAGAGAGTTGAATTAATATCTGAACCTGATATTTTAAATTTATCTGTTGCTGATGATGTTGTGTTACTAGGATAAAAAACATAATTTAAAATATATGTAGTATCTTGAGGAGGTAAAGGTGGTTGATTATAAGTTAAAGATTGATTATAATATATAGTAGTTCCATCTATAGGAAATGTAGTAAGTACTGTACTACCACTTTTAATATAAACTCGTAAATCACCTAAAGTAGAATTAAACGTTGAGCCAGATGTTTCATAAGCACTAGCTGTTATTTCTAATGTTACATTTGTATACTGTGTTAAAATAGTATTAGTTTCTGTTGCTACTGTTACAGATCCAGATATTGGTATGTAATATATATTTACCATTATTGTGTATAATTTTGATTAGCTAAACTTGTATTAAGACCTGAGAATATGTCACCCACTTTATTTTTTATTTCATCATTTGCATCTTGTGGTATTAAAATTGTTTGTGATACTTCACCTGCTGATTTTTTAAAATTAATAATTACTGATGTTTCGTCTGGTTTTGGGCGTAAAATAGCAAAGTTTTGACTTGGTTGTAAAGTTGTTGTAATTGGACGATCAACAGTTACTGTAGTAACAGTAGGGTATGCATCTTTTAATAATGTTATAGTACAAGAAACCCCACCATCTATTGTATATCCATTAGTAAGCGCATTAGCAAAAGATCCTGTAGATGGTAGTGTAGCTAATAAGGGATTACTAGCTATATTTGGAGATACAGGTATATAATAAAAAGCTCTAGCTGCATCTAAATTGGTAGTTCCACCTGGTATTGGAGTTTTTACTGTATATTTATATATTCCGCTAGTATTATAAATAGTACCATTAGTAACATCGTTTGCTACAGAACATGAAAGATTATTAAGAGCAGATCTTTGTGGACCAACTACTCCATTTATTCTAAAGGCTTCTGTTGGATTAGCTATAATTTTACCTATAAAGGTACTAGTATCATTAATTGCAGGAGTAAGAGCGGATGTTCCTGGACCTGTTCTATCAATAGCTGAGTATGTTGTACCATCTACATACCACTGTGGTATTATAATATAACTTCTTTGATCTGTTGTTACGGAATTAGCAGTTGCAACTGGAGTACCATTAGTAACTACTACAGAAGAAAATGGAGGCCAATTACCCTGTTTAACAAACACAGGATTAGTTGATATAGTAGTATTATCTTCATTTGTATGAATAGTATTAGCACTAGATGATAAAATATTATAATATTCTGGAGCTGGGTTATTAAATCCTCCTATTCGTAATAAATCTCCTGGTTGTATTGAAAGTGTGTCAACTATTGGAGAATATTTATTACTTGTTGGTTGTTGTGGAACGTATACTGATGCATTATCTAATAATGGTTGTATATTTGGAGTAAAAATAAATGTACTTTCATCAACTGTAAATATATTAGGATCTATTATTTGTTCAGTACTATCAAATGTAGGTATTGGAGTATTTGTATCTTCAATAGAAAAATAAGGTGTAGGGATAGTCTGATATAGACTACTTATAGGACCACCACCTCTTACATTAGTTGCATTAGTAATAGGGTATTCTGGTAAAGATGATGTAGTATTTGGTTTTCCAAGTATCATTCCAAAATCTCTACCATATGAAAAAAAGTTATCTAAATCCATTAATATAAATCTAAATCTTAAGCCTTCTTTTGCGTTTAAATTCACTGTTATACCTTCTGTATTATTAACTCTATCAAATACACGCATATCAAGTAATATAAATTTGGTATTAGTAGTTATTTGATTTCTGGGATCCTCAGTTCCTTGGCCTGGTTTCATATAAACTAAATTATGGTATTTATCTACTCTCCAATCTCCTGTTTTATATGGTATATTTTGTATTTGGGTAGAAGCTACATATGTCCATGGAACTGAATTATTAGTAGGATCTGTACTTTTTTCTATAACACCAAATAATTTAAGCATTACCCCATAAGTTTGATATGGATAATATCCGTAATTTATAGTATTAAAATAAGCCATAAATATATAAACTGGTACAGAACCAGATATAGTATATGTGCTAGTTCTAGGAGCTACATAGTATGAATTAAAATTATCATTTAATACATCTGTAGTTTCACGATAAAATCCTCCAAATGATCCGGTATCTGTATATTTAAGAAAATCAAATTCCCATACACCTAGACGATCTAAAGTATTTTGATAAACTCCACCATCTGGATTAGCTGTTGTGTTACCTAAAAAATTTCTATTTATTCCTAATGAATCTTTAAAACTAGCTGATGTATCTGGATGTTCAGGTTTATTTATATCTAGTCCAAGATATCCTGCATAACCATTCCAGTTTAAAGCAGTGGCAATAGGTTGTGTTTCATACTTAGCATCACCAACTACACCCCATGCTATTTGATTTATAGCTGCTGCATAACCCCAATAATTTGATGAAGGAGTTGTAGGATTATTAGATGGAACTGGAAAATTAAGAGGATTCCAAGCAGTATTAGTAGCACTATTAGTGGTACTTTTATTCATATCATATATACTTGATCCTCTATTAAACCATTGAAGCCAGTTAGTATCTATTCCTTTTACTCCAGCATATGATGATTTAGTTTTAACTGCACTTAAATATCTAAAATTTAATACTTCATTATTTTCTCTAAATAGAATAGGATCATACGAATATCCACCTTTAAAAATAGATTTAGTACCATCAAGTGTTTTTTGAAATGATGGTTTTATTGCATCTGATAATGATAATACTACATCACTCTCTGATTTAAATATATTTTGTACTTCAAATAAGTTATTATTTTTTAAAGATAAATCTGTTAGATTTTGATCTTTATCAACTAAATATTTTAATTGTATTTGTGTTTTTTCGGAAAAATTTAAACTTGCACTTGGTATATTTTTAACCCAACCTACTTTATAAGATTTACGATCGATGGCTGCTGTTTTACCATATGATTTATCTCCAGCATGTAATATATTTTTATTAATATTAAATGAAACTACTGAATTATATGTTGCATTATAATTATAATTACCTATATCTGCATTTAAATTAGAAAAAGAAACCCAAAAAGGTTCATTTGCTATATCAAGTTTATTAGTAGCAAAATATCCTGTTAATGTTGTTGTGAGTCCATCATTAGCACCTATATAATATCCTGAACTATATTTAATAGTTACTGAGTAATTATTTGCTATTGCTGATAATATAGATGCAGCTAAAATAAATCCATTTCCTGAAAATGGGATTATTTTTACCCAAGGAGCTGGATCTTTGGAATATGAACCTATTTGTAGTGATTTAAACCAAGCATTAGTATTAACAATAATAGGTGCTACATCTGGTGTTGTAATTACTCCTGTATAAGTATTATATTTTAGACTTGATACTTTAGATCCTTCATAACGTGATGTATTATATGATTTAAGTGATAAATATGAATCCTGTAGTTCAGCTTTAGTTTTAATACTACCTGTAGTACCCCAAATGTATTCAATTTTTTGACGTTTATCAGATAGTACACTACCTGTAATATTATTTAATAATACATTCCAATCAGAATGAGCAAATGCATTTTGATTAATAGCTCCATTTGGTTGTAAATATGGATTATAGTTATCTGTAAAATATTGATATACGTCTATTTTACTACCACTTAATTCTCCAGTAAAATATGGCTTTTTATCATCAGTTAGATTATAATATAATGGACCATATTGTGGACTTATATTTGATGACTGAATTGTTGTTTGCCATACACTTTGCGTAGTTGTGTTAGATGGATTAGCGTATACTGCTTTATTACGTTCTAATACAGGTGAATTTATAGTAACACCAGTTGATAAACTTGTACGCTCAGGAGTAAAATCCTCAAGCATCTTAAATAAGGCATTATCAAAATATTGTATTAAACGGATAAATCCATTATAATCTAATAAGGATCCAGTAAATGGTCTAACTCCACTAACACCTGTTTCAAAATATAATTTACGTTGAGTATCTAAATCACTATATGTAGTAGAATATTGTTGTCTAGGGTCACCTATATAATCATCTAAACTCCATGTTGGATTATTGGAGGCTATAGCTCCTGAGATATAAGTATCAATTTGGTTTTGTGGTGAAAATGAAATATCTACATAATTCATATCACTATCTCTAAATGAAGAAGATGATGTTGGGAATGATTGTAAACTTAATAATGGTGATAATATACTACCTGATACTCCTGGTACGATAGTATTAGATACAATTCTTACTTTATCATTATTATATCCTTTTATCAAATTTGATTTAAGTGAACCACCAAATTCATTTACACTTAATATACTACTTGTATAATTACTACCTGTTGGTGTATAAAAAGATTCACTAATTGATCCACTAATTATAGTATAATATGTTTGATTAGGGATACCAAATGTAGTCATTAAATAATCTAAACCAGCTACAGTACCTTTTGTTTTTAATAATAAAGGTAAATTATGATAAATACGTTTATATAATTCCGATACTAAATCTTTACGTGGTATATTATTTAAAAAACTACCTGTAATTGTAAAGTCATTACCTGATGTAGGGGTAAATGGAAATATTGAACTTCCTGTATTAGCTCCTATTAAATATTGATTTACATTTTCTCCTGCTTGAGTATTATATAAATGAACTCCTAGTGATTTTAAACGATCATATACTAAATCTCTAGATATACCATAATCTAAATTATTATTAGCTAAATTAACATCTGTTATTGCTTTTAAATAAATCCATATATTATCAAAATAATGACCTATCATATTTAAAAATAATAAAAATGGTGCATTATCTGTATTATTTTTAATATAAGCAGGAATAGCATATTCTAAATTATCATAATTATTTAAATCATAAGTTTGAGAGGATCCTGTTAAATTATTATACCATGTTTTAGTATTAGTTGATCCTGTTGATAATAAGCTAAATGGTTTTGTAGAATTTGTTTTTGGCCAAGTATATGAACTTGATTCAAAATATAAATACGATTCATATCCATCGAATTGAGATATAATAGTTTCTATACTAGATGAATATCTGTTTATTTCAAGTTGTAGACTAGCTGTTGTAGCAACATAAGGAGTATATTTATTTATTAAATTTCTATAATCTTCAATTTGTTTAGCCTTAGTATAAAAATTAGTTACACGTTGATAAGCTGATCCAAAAAATATAAAATTATTAAAATCTGTATAGTCTACATTTATATCTATACTTTGTGTAGCTAATAAATTTAATATTTGTCTATATGATGAACTTTGTGATGATTGAAGATTTAATATTAAGTTAGAATAAGTATTATATGTTGTAGATACAGTACTTTGATTTGGAATTGTAATATTAAAATTAGGACCTCTTAATATTGGGCCAGGATCAGGAATAATTAATTTATCTAAATTAATATCAAAAACATAAGGATTAACTATTTCTTCTACTACCCATAATGTCATTTTTTCTTGTACACTTAAGGGTAATGGATTATATAATTTAAATAATACTTCATATCCTGTAGAAGCTTTATTTAAAGCTACATTAACCGCTACATATTGTTCATTATTACCAAAATTAAGTAAATAATCTACATAATAAGTTGAATTTGTACTTTGGTCTATTAAATTTAAAGTAAGATTTTCAATTTCATCATCAGATAATGTAAGAGAAACTAATCTAATTTCAGTTCTATCTTGTGATATTTCTTTAATAAATAATGCTTCGTTACTATAATCCGATATTTTATTTTGAAAAAAATTATATTGAACTTTAAACTCACCTGAAAAATAGCTTTGATTTTGTAAATCCTGGACTGGATCTATTTCTATTATTGGGTATAATGAGCTTGTTGTTGGGGATAAAGTTGAAGCAACGCCTATATTTTCTGTTTGAATATTACCCGTAGTATTAGGAGTAGTAGTTGTTCCTGGTGTTAACCCAGTTGATGATGGTATTTTATAACTAAGATAGTTATAATTTAAATTTAATAAATTCCCTCCAGCATCATATATAAAATATTCAATATAGTCATTTTTACCACCAAAATTTTCTTGTAATTTACTAGACTGAATTAATTTAATATCCTCTTCAGAGTAACGTGAAACTGTTGTTGTACTTAATATATTTCCAACTATTTTTATATTATTTGCCATTATTTTTTAACTGTTTTACTTATTTCATCAAGAGCGGTTTGAGTATCTAATACTTGCTGTCTTAAATTAGTAATTTCTTCTAACAATGCTTGAATATCGTCTTGATTAATTTTTACACCTAAATATTCTGCTTCTTTTTGTAAAATATATGTATGTGAATTAGTATCTCCTTCCTTAGGGATTTGATAAAATAATTGTTCATATAATTGAAAAAAATCTTCTATTGTAAATACAGGAGTTTCTTCAGCTTGATTATTTAATAATTGATGAAATTGAGTATCAATTACTTTACCAAAGGTATCTTTATCAAATACTTGTTTTTCTATAGGAATTTGAGACATATTATCTTATAACTTTAAAGAAATAATTATCATCTAATACTAATGTTGTACCAGCAATTGTTGTTTTGACTAATATTTTATAATAACGTTCTGGTTCTAAACCATTCATATATACGTCAAAGTAC
>Ga0214921_10009210_pt1 | contig 12554 bp, 14 predicted proteins | sample LL1505_MetaG_FD_177992 | JGI IMG/M metagenome (GOLD analysis project Ga0214921, IMG submission 177992) | Freshwater microbial communities from Lake Lanier, Atlanta, Georgia, United States - LL-1505 | ecosystem: Environmental > Aquatic > Freshwater > Lake | place: USA: Georgia | collected... | reverse complement strand
TCTGATTCTTTGTTGGTAATTGAACATTAATATTATTAATATGTATCATTGAATTAATTAAATATTGGTCAAGTTGTTCTGTATTTAAATTAGTATGATATGGTTGAGGTAATAAAGACTTTTCATACTCTTCTATTTTTACCAAAAAACCAGCAGCCGATTTATCACCTTTTGCACTTGCCAATGTAAAATATTTCTTAGCATTAGGTAAATCATTTTTATTTTTATAATAACAACCAAAATTATACATTGCATTAACATCTCCTTTATCAACAGCCATTTGATTATACTTCTTCATTGATTCAATATCTTCTTCCTTTTGAAATAAATTTGCCAGCATCCACATTGACTGTGTATGATCTTTCTCAATAGCCATTAAAAAATATTTTTTTGCTTCAGAATTATTATCATTTTTATGATAGTAAAAAGCAATATTATTTAATGCTTCTACATTATTTTCATCTTCTTCAATAGCCAACAACATATAATTTTCATATTTCTTTGGGTCTCTTCTCTCGTAATATTTAGCCAATAAAATCATTGCTTCCACATCATTTTTCTTTATAGCCATTTCATAATATATAATCATATAATCGTAATTCTTTTCTTTTTTATATTTTAGTGCTAGTTCTTTCATTTCATTGACATCATCAATCTCTTTGATTAATTTGCAATCAGTATCGTATGGTTCATTTGTAGACATTAAATAAATAATATTAAATAAAGAGAATAATAAATCAATTTTTTGGAGTTAGGTCAATAATTCTATCCATTAGTTTATTAACTAATTCATTATGTTTTTCTTTCATTTCATTAATTTTTAACAGTAAATCTTTATTAGTATCTTCCAATTCTTTATTATCTTCTTCATCATTTTCTAATAAATTTTTAATTAAATTTATCATACAATCTTCGGAACAAGAATCAATACATTTGATTATTTTTATTGATTTATTTGATAGTTTATTATTATAAGTAGTGTAAGGATGCATTTGGTCATATGAAAAAATATTATTATCAGATGCCTTTATAAATTTTTGACCATTAACATTTTGATATCCACTTGTGCATCCACTTGTACATCCTATATTATATATATTTCCATAATTATCTATTATATATTTAGGTGTATGATAAACCATATTATTTTCTGAAATACCCATTTCTTTAGGATTACAATAAAATTTATGAATAATGTACGCTTTATTTTTTGAATTTAAATATTCAGAGAAACTGAAATAATTTTTAGTATTTAGAAAAGTACGACTACCATGTGCACCTCTAATTTCATAATCGTTTTTAAAATTGTGTAATTCAGATGGTTCTATTTTACCATATTCTTTATTAATATTTGACATAAATATTATAAACTCTTATATAAAATAATAAATCAATTTTTCACAAATGTAGGGAAACAAGTCTCAAAAGATAGCTGCGAATGCTTAAACTTATGTTTAGCCTTAATATGAGTATAAAGCATATCTTCATCTACATTTCTAAAAACACTTTTACATTCAGCACATTCTATCTTATCTATTTTAATTAGTTTCTTTACTGTTTTCTTTTTTTTGTTTACAAGCACCTTATAATTATTCCTCTTAATACATTGCTCTCTAATCTTATTAAATAATGTTACTTGTGAATAATTTATATCATATGGACCATTAATTATTCCATTCACATAATCTCTATGTTTATAAGTTTTAACAAATAAATCTAAGTAAGAACCATATTTTACACCATTGAAAATAAGACCGTTATCAGTTTTTAATATTAACTTATCTTTAACTAATAGATTACAACTCTGTTTAATTAAAAACTGATTTTTAATTTGTGAAATAGGTACATAGCTTATATTATCATTGTAAAACCGACAAAGTTCCTTATTGATTCTATAAGCATCTGAAATAAATTGTCCCTCTCCTACAGAGGGATTGAAATATTTCTTATTACATAAAATCTGTTTCTTCTTTGTTTCAAATATTTTCTTAACAGTATCACTAGTAATTATTTTAATTAAATTATGCTCACTATTGTCATAAATTTCCTTAAAATATTTATATTCCTTGTCAACACTATTATTTTTAACTTCAAAGACTATTTCAAATTCATTAAAGTTCTTTTTAGTTTTGTTGATATCAACTGTCATACCAAATTGAATCAAACCAGTTAGGAATGAATCAATAATTTCAGTATTTTTAGTTACCAAGTCTCTTGTAAAACTTTCATATGAAGTCAACAAGAATGAATCAATCTGATTTTTATCTTTAGTCTTATTTAATAAAACTGATGTTCTAATTAAATTTTCAAGTTTGGTCAACATATCTTGCATTTTAGTATTATATTTACCAATCTCTATTTTCTGTAATTCAATAACAACATTTTTCTTTTTCTTATAAGTTTCATTTAGTTTATTCCTCCAGAAATTAAATTCTTTAACAACAAACTCATTTATATCATTGGTTTTCATAAAGTCTTCACAGTTAGTTAAATCCAAGTCTAATGCTTTTAGAGTTAGCTGATTTATTTCTACTTTTTTAACATTTGCTTTAATATAATCAGTCATTATTTTCATTCCTTGGTCAAAGTTAGAATTTTGAGCAGGTGTAATCAGTTTATCAATTTCATCAATAATCTCATCAAAGTGTTGTCTCTTAATATTCTCATTAACCACTTTAAATTTTGTTTTAAATTCATCAATAAAAGTATTTTTCAATGCAATCCTTTTATTAATAATATTAACTAAATCCTTTTGGGTATGGTTAACAGTCATTGAAGTAAATAATTCTGGTTTAAGCTTCTTTAGATTAATAATGTACTCTAACAGTTCGCTTTTAGCAATTTGACAATAAATATCTAACTTGTTAAAATCAATTTTCTCATTCTTATTGATACCGTTAATATATTTTGATAAATTCTTATACCAGGATTCAAAAATAATTTTGGATGGAATTTTACCCAGATATTCATTTAACTCTGCAATAAATCCATTAAATCCATTCTCATTACTTTCCAGTAGACCAATAAAATTATTAACATCTAACATTTTCAATTCAGACCTATCTAGTTGCTCAGTTTTAAATGCTTTGATATCCTTAAACAGCTTCTTCATATTAATAATTAAATTTTTGTGTTGGTCATTATTTTCAACCAATAACTTTTCCAAATTTTCCTGTGGCTCGCCGGAAAGTGTAAAATCACTAATCCTAAAAACCAGAGAAGGCTTATTATTATTTTCATCAATTTGTTGAGCATCCAAATAAGTCAAGAAAGAAGCCAAAGGTGAAAGAGTTTGAAGAGTATTTTTGTTTAACATTTTTGGTTCAGTAAAAATAATGATATCAGACATCAAGTAGGTTACCAACAACAGTTTAGGGTCATTAGAACTATTATCATGATTTAATCCTTGAACATCACAGAAAACAATTTTCAAACCAGGAACATAGACAAAGTCAATCCCGTTAGTGCAGTGATTAGTTGAACTTTTACTGGTTGCAAAAACATTATTATTATAGTTATTATATTTAGAGATGATAGTGTTTAGTAATGTAGACTTGCCCATTCGAGCAGAACCCAAAATACTTACAACTTTAATATTATCATCCTTATACTTTTGAAAAGCACTTGTAATATTCTTTAGTTCTAGTTTATTATCTTTGATAGAAATTAAAGAATTTGCTTTGTAATTATTGTTATCAATAACCATTACATTATTTTGTACATTATTAGAATCAATCATAGTTGGTAATCTTGGGTCAAAATACCATTTACCATCTGCAATAAATTTATATATATGATTCCCCGAATCTAATTTAGTTCTAAAAATCCATTTGTCATTGGACTTAATCATCGGAGCTGGTTCCCAGTTATTAAAGGACCCAGCTATTTTTACATCGGTACCACCGGAATTCCATTGAAAAGCTACATCAGTCATTAAAGGAAATGGGATGGATTTATGAGGTAAATAAATCAACTTTTTTATATTAATTTATTATGGCCTAAATTAATAAATTTGAATGTATCAGTTAATTTAGTATGGGATTCTAAATTATCAAATGTTTGATAATTTAATTTAGTATAATCATATTCATTAATATGTAATAAAAAGAAATAAACCTTATGGTCATAATGTGGATCAAAACCAAAACCATGGTTATGTTCTCCTTTAACTATAAGAAATAAATTTCTTCTTCTTAAATAATCAAATAACAATGGTTTATTCCTTTTAGTTATTATCCATTGTTTCGATATATCATAAATATTATTATACACACTTTCATTTGATTCATATTTTATTTCTATATTTCTATTATCTTTAAAATCTTGTGTTTCTATCAATGACTTTAAATATAATAATAACTCTTTATGTTTCTCTTCAATTTCTTTATCTTCTTTATCAAAATTAACAGTATCAATTATAAAATCATTTTTACTTTTCTTCAAATTTACAATCTCCTCCTTCAATAAATCTATTTCTTTTCTAAATTCGTCAATAGTTACTGGTTGCTTAATAATAGAACAATCATTATCGTATATATTTGATGTCATTAACAGTAATTATTTTAATTTTATTAAAAATATATGCAATATTTTTTATTATGGTTTTCATAAACTTTCTATTATTATAAAAGATATTTTAGAATACTTTATAAAAAAGTAAATCTCTCTCTCTGTAAAAAAGTAAAAATGAACTCACTTTAGAGGGTGAACTCACTTTAAAAAAACATATAAGAATATAATTTCTAATATATAATATATAAGTGAACTGCACAGATGCCGGTAATCTGTCAACATTGTAATAAAGAGTTTTCGTCTCAATCATCTAGAAGTAATCACATCAAAAAATTTCATAAAGCAAATATCAGTCAAAAATCAGTCGCCCATCAGCCAAATATCAGTCACAAGGACCCTCTTCCAAAATGTAATGAAATATCGTACCCTTGTAGTTTTTGTGATAAAGAATATAAACATATTCAAAGCAGGTGGAAACACGAAAAGAAATGTAAGAATAATAAAGATATTAAAGAAAAGTTAGAAAACCAAGATAAAAAAATAGAGATTCTAATAGAAACTGTTAATACATTGAAAAAAGAATTAAATAAAAAGAACGAAGCTAAAACTGTAAATAATAATAACAATGGCACCATCATAAACAACAATATCCATATCAACGAACTAGGTCGCGAAAACATCCTAAATAAATTAACATTAGAAGAACAAATAAACATTGCAACTTGTCATTTGTTTAACGAATCTCCTCACGTTGAAATGGTTAGACTCACATATACTAAAGAAAATTGCCTTGAAAATCAAAACACTCTAATAACTAATTTACAAAACAAATCTTGTCAAGTATATAATCATAAAACACAAAAATATGAAGCTACAAATAAAAGTCAACATATTGATAATATTATTCATTACCGTAAAAAAGATGTTGAAGAGTTATCTGAAACACTAAAGAAAAATGAAAAAGTTTATAAAAAATATGGTAATAAATTAGAACCAGTTGAACCAGTTAATCCAGAAAAAGACAAGGAAGAGATAACTTATATTATTTATAATAAAAGAGGGCAAGTGATGCAGTTAAAGAAACAGGTTGAGAGTATGAATCATATTGAGGTGGAGGATGAAGAGGACGAGGAAGAAATAGAAGATTCTGAAGGTGAAATACCTGAAGTTAAAAATATAATAGTTTGATTATATTTTAAACAATAAATTGACTGGTATTTATATATGGAACACTAGGTGGATTATGTACATCGAATTTTGATAAATATATTTTTTGATCATGACAAATATTTGTAGGCATTATAATACATAATTTTCTCCTTTTCAAATATGCTGATAAAAATTTATTTTTGAAAAAATCGTGAGTATTTATATTTACACCATTGTGATTTTTATAGGTTATAGCAACCCTACTGCTATAAATAAAAGTAGGATTAGATAATAATGATTCTAAATATATTAGTAAATCTTTATATTTTTCTTCAACAATTTTATCCTCCTTATCCAAACTTATTGGATTTATTAAAGAATCATTTTTTGGTTTTATTTTTAATAATTCTATTTCCTTTTCTAATTTATCATTCTTTTCTTTTAATAACTCTAATGAAAGTATCATATTAAGATTTTTCTCCCTTAACAATTCTATTTCTTTTTTAGATTCATTAAAGTTCCTAACAATTAACTTCTTTAAAATATCTATTTGATATTCAAATTCGTCAGATGTTATCGGCTTTTTAATTATAGAACAATCATTATCGTATTTGCTTGATGACATTACATTAGGATTAATAAAGTAATAGGTTAATAAATCAATATTTTTATTACCACTCATCAGTTAATTCATCACCAAAAAGACCAGGTGATTTATATTCAGAGGTTAATGGTTTTATTTCTCCCTTTAGGGCTTGTACAGCTTCAAGAATTAAAAGGCTAGTATTAACTACCTTAGACACTTCATTTTTTAAATTTGCAATTTCCTCTTTCAATAAATCTATTTCTTTTCTAAATTCGTCAGTTGTTACTGTTTGTTTAATTATAGAACAATCATTATCATATTTGCTTGATGACATTACAATAGGATTAATAAAGTAATAGGTTATTAAATCAATATTTTTATTTTTTTTCTAAAATCTTGTTAATTGTTTGTAAAGACATATCAGCAAGATGATGACCTTTTTCAAGAGCCATTAAATAATATTTTTTTGCATTATTATAATCTTTTTCTATATGGCGATAATAATTACCTAAATCGTACATAGCATTACTATTTCCTTTTTCAATTAACATTAAATAATATTTTTTCATATTTTCGTAATCTTTTATTTCTTCATAATACTTAATTAAATAATGCATACCCTTTAAATTTCCTTTTTCAATATCCATTAAATAATATTTTTTCATATTTTCGTAATCTTTTTCTCTATAATAATAATGACCAAAATTACACATAGCAGTACTATTTCCTTTCTCAATTGCCATTAAATAATATTTTTTCATATTTTCATAATCTTTTATTTCTTCATAATATATAGTTAAATAATGCATACCATTTAAATTTCCTTTTTCAATATTCATTAAATAATATTTTTTCATATTAGTATAATCTTCAATTTTTTTGTAATAATCGCCTAATCTACACATTGCATTACCATTTCCTTTTTCAATTGCCATTAAATAATATTTTTTCATTTTATCATATTCTTTATATTGTTCATAATAATCACCCAATTCACGCATAGCGAGACTATTTCCTTTTTCTATTAACATTAAATAATATTCTTCTAGTTTATCATAATTTTCAGAATTAATATTTTCGTAATAATAACGAACTTGTAATATATAATTATCATCATTATATTCAAAATCTATTATATTTTCATTTAATAATTTATCTAATTTTCTAAGAAATTTAATTGAGTACTGATTTTTTCTAATATTATAATGAAATCTCTTATTGATAGATTTTATTAATTCATCCTCTTCTTTTATTAATTCAGGTAAATTAATTGAATAAATTCTTTCTTTTAGATTTTTATACCACGAATTAAAATTATTTTTTGAAGTAATCTTATCTAATTCTTCATTTAATTTTGATATGAAATCATTAAATCCATTTTCGGCAATTTCTAAAATCTCACTAAAATTATTAGCATCTAACATTTTTAATTCTTTCCTTTCTAATTGTTCTGTTTTAAATGCTTTGATATCTTTAAAAAGTTTTTTTATATTAATAATTAAATTTTTATGCTGGTCATTATTTTCAAACAATAATTCTGCCAAATTATCCTGCGGATGACAATTAAGTGTAAAATCACTAATCCTAAAAATAAGTGAAGGATAACCATTATTTTCATCAATTTGTTGGGCATCCAAATAAGTCTTGAAAGAAGATAAAGGTGAAAGTGTTTGAAGAGTATTTTTATTTAACATCTTTGGTTCAGTAAAAATAATAATATCAGACATTAAGTAGGTTACCAACAACAGTTTAGGGTCATTGGAACTATGCTCGTGATTTAATCCCTGAACATCACAAAAAACAATTTTCAAACTTGGAACATAAAAATAATCAATACCAATAGTACAGTGATGAGTTGAACTTTTACTTGTTGGAAAAATATTATTATAACCATATTTAGATAAAATTATATTTAATAATGCAGATTTGCCCATTTTTGGAGAACCTATAATACTTACAACTTTAATTTCATCATCTTTGTATTTTTCAATGTTATTAATAATATTTTTAATTTCAAGTTTATTATTAATAATTTTAATTAGTGAAGTTTTTTCTTTTTTTATTGAATCTTCTGAATTTATCAAATGACAATCAGCATCATAAATATCTTCTAATGACATTACATTAAATTTAATTAAGTAATAGATAAATAAATCAATATTTTTTTTCATATAACTCTCTTTCTTCTTTCGCTTCTTTTCTTTTTATTTTATCTGGAGTTATAGCTTCACATAATGAAAAATATTTCCTCATATTTTCTTTGTCTTTTCTTTCGCCATAAATACAACCAAGAGACATTGCAGCATCACCAATTTGTACTTTTAATCCTTTATCATTATTTTTACCATTTTCAATTGTCATTAATAAATATTTAATAGCTAAATTTTCATCTTCTATTAATTCTATTTTATTTTTTTCATCTTGTATAACACATAAATTTTTATTCTCATAATATATTCCTAAAAGGAACATTGCATAAACACTACCTTTTTCAATTGCCATTAAATAATATTTTTTCATATTATCATAATCTTCAATTTCTTCATAATATTCTCCTAATTTACATATTGAATTAATACTTCCTTTTTCAATTGCCATTAAATAATATTTTTTCATATTTTCATAATTTTTAAGTTTTTTATAATAAGTGCCTTTTTTACAAAGTTTCTCTGCTTCAATATTTTTTATCTCGCTATTATTTATTAAATGACAATCCGCATCATAAATATCTTCTAATGACATTACATTAAATTTAATTAAGTAATAAATAATTAAATCAATATTTTCTCAAATTATAAAAGAATAATAAACCTCCACCTCATTAAAATTATTATATATAGTCCACAAATTAATATTTCTCCTTTTCAGATATATTTGTAAATCCATCTTGGGATACATATGATTATTGTTTTTATACAAAATGTTATGACAAATATCACTTGGAATTTTAAATTGATTTGTAGTTTCATTGGTTACTTTAATTTTATTAGGAAGATTCCCAATAAACCATTTTATTATTTCTGAGTATCTGATTTCAACAGCTTCTTCATCCAAATCAAAATCTATTTTAGGAATTGCAATTTTATTTAATATTCTTTTTTGTAATCCTTCATTAGTTTCGAAAAGCACAACTAAGTTTTTCCTTCAGGGTTGTCATCTCGTTCTGGAGGAAAGCAATATCTTCCTTCAAAACCTCTGCCTCAGAACGATTTTGAAGTCTCTCAATCTCCTTTTGAATCTTTGCTTCCCTCTCATCAATAGCCCTCTTTGCTTCAGCTTCCATTACAAGCCTCTCCGCTGCAATGCGAATCTCCATTTCGTGAGCCTTTAACTTAATAAGTTCATCCTTGTGGAGACGAGCACGAATTTCAGCCTCTTGTTGGGCCTTTTGTTCAGCAGCCATTGCTGCAGCTTTAGCTGTAGCATTCGCGGAAGCAATTCTAAGGCGAGCCTCGGCTTCAATGTCTGGTGCGGATATACTTACGATTTTCTCAGGGGCGGGGGTAGTTTGAGCGGTATTTACGGTTACAGTTACAGTGTTATTTGTTTGCATTAAATAAAGAAGTAGTTAATGCAAATAATAAAATAATCAATTTTTCTCTAAATCAATGAACGCTGCAAAGTTTTCTTGATATTTCTTCCTAATTTCATTTTTAAGTTCTATTTTTAAATGTTCTGGTCCGGGTAAATTTTTCTTTGAAAAATTAACCCGGTTAGGAGAAAACTCGTTTTCCCCTGGTAAATCAATACTAGCTTCAATTAACTTAAAATCCTCTAAAAAGTATTTATCAACTAGTTTGTCTATTTTAAATTTAATTGCTTTTTCAGTTCGTTGATGTTCTATAGCAATATCTGATATTGATTTATTGTTTTTAATGGATATTAGAAGATAACGAATTTCATCCTCTTCCCATTTCATACCTATTCTTAATAAATGTTGTTGCAAATACATATAAAATATAAGTAAGGATAAATGAAATAATTATTCAATTTTTATAACCTTCCCATCAAGCATCAACCTATGCTTATTTATAGTAAACAGCGGAACCTTACCCGTAAAAAATCCATAAGCCAACAAATCCTGATATTGAACATTCATTAAATTATACCAAGCTTTTGAATCATAATCTTCTCTTATTCTACCAATTAAATTTTCAAGTGTATAAATCATCTACTATTTTCTGATCTTTGATGTTCATTAAAATTATTCAATATGAAGTTATCGCCACAATTTTATCTGTAAAAATTTAACTATAAATTAATTTATAATATTATTATATATGCCTGAAAGAAAATCTCCCGAACAAAGTGCAACATTATATAAAATAGGAACTAAAAAAACTGGTAATGATAATAATATTTGGATTGTAAAAGAAAATAAAAATGGTATTAAAAAATGGATTTTATATAAAAAACCTACTAAAGAAACAAGTAAGAAAACAAGTAAGAAAACAAGTAAAGTATCATTAAATAGTTTAAAAAAATTTACAGTAGATGATGCTGCTAAAAATATTAATAAACTAATTACTATATATTGTCGGGAATACAAAGAGAAAGGTGATTATCCTAAAAAAAATGATTGGAAAAATAAAAAAGATTCAACATATTATAAATTAAAATTTAAACCTAATGGTAATGCAGGAATTTTAGGAAGAAAAAAAAGATTAGAAAATTGGTTGATAACTCAAAAACCTGAAATTAAAAATAAAACTTTATTCGTATTAGATGGTGAATTATATGAATATATAAATAATAAATGGACATATTTTGCTGATGGATTACAAGTTGATTCAAATGATAAAAAAACTATCAGTCCAAGATTAATGAATACTGAATGTTTTATAGAAACATAAAATAATTTTTAATTAGACAGCTATTTTACTTATATAATCTTTATTTTGATTTATTTATATGTGATTTAGGATTAACAAATCGTAATTTTTCCTATGGATATTAGAAGATAACGAATTTCATTCTCTTCCCATTTCATACCTATTCTTAATAAATTTTGTTGTGAAATCATATAAAATATAAGTAAGGATAAATAAAATAATTATTAAATCCTTACAACCTTCCCATCAAGCATCATCAACCTATGCTTATTTATATCAAACAGCGGAACCTTACCCGTAAAAAATCCATAAGCCAAAAAATTTTGATATTGAACATTTATTAAATTATACCAAGCTTTTGAATCATAATCTTCTAGATAATTTTCCAAAAGCGTCCGTTGATTTTTAAATTTTTCTACTTCTTCCCAATCTGCACCCATTCTAATATTGTTTGCTTCCGCTTTTCTATAGTTTATACATTCTTCAATTATTATTTTTGTAAATAGAGGTTTATTCTTTTGAAGATCTTCTATTTTCATATTATTAATTTCTTCTTCTTGAAGTTCTGTCAATTTCTTCTTTGAACTAGCATCTCCTTCTCCAACAGCCAATATTAAATATTTTTTCATATTTGTAAGGTCGTTCTGTTCTTTGTAATAATCAATTAATCTATTCAAAGCCCAAACATCACCATATTCCGCAGCCATTTTATAATACTCAACCATTTTATCAAAATCCTTTTGTTCCCAATAATGATAACCCAGTCGAGTCATTCCCCAAATTAAACCTTCATCAATCGCCTTTTCATAACAGATTTTCATAGTTTCATAATCATCTTGCTCGTTACAATATTTTCCAAAGTTATCCAAAGCATAAAAATCATTTTTCTCAACAGCCATTAAATAATATTTTTTCATATTATCAACGTCACCTATTTCTTTATAATAATTAGCTAAATTATTCATTGCACCTCCATCGCCTTTTTCAATTGCAATTAAATAATATTTTATCATATTCTGGTAATCTCCTTTGCCTTTATAATAATTACCAACCTGTTTTATATAATTATTATCAACACATTCTAAATCTATAATATCATGTGTTAATAACTTATCTAATTTTCTAAGAAATTCAATAGAATATTGATTTCTGCTAACTCCAAATAAATGTCGTTCATTAATTGATTTAAGTAAAGTATCTTCTTCATTAGCTAAGTAATTAGAGTCCCCATAAATATCGTCTAATGACATTAATTATTGATTTATTAACATAAGAGGTAAATAAATCAATATTTTTACTTTAATTAAGTACTATATTTGCCTTGTTTTTCATAAAACGAATACTACAGGTTTCAACTAATAATCCTCCATTGACATAGACCCCATAATTCATTTTTTCATCATTATTTTCAAGGGCAAAATGCCAGATTGTATATGAACCTTCAGAGTTCCAAGGTTCTGCACGTTCATCTACAC
>Ga0214921_10009208_pt1 | contig 12556 bp, 11 predicted proteins | sample LL1505_MetaG_FD_177992 | JGI IMG/M metagenome (GOLD analysis project Ga0214921, IMG submission 177992) | Freshwater microbial communities from Lake Lanier, Atlanta, Georgia, United States - LL-1505 | ecosystem: Environmental > Aquatic > Freshwater > Lake | place: USA: Georgia | collected... | reverse complement strand
TATCTTCGACTCATGTCTCTCTACGGGAGCGAGCTTGGAAAGATGCGCGCTACTATCTCGGGGGATAGGATAACGGACGAGGAGACGGTCGCCACCATCTCTCGAACCTTTCAAGAGACCGGATACGTACTCGATCCACACACCGCGGTTGGAGTTCTCGCCCTTGAGCGATACCGAGACCTCTCACGCTCGACGCATCCAGGCGTCGTGCTCGCAACAGCTCATCCAGCTAAGTTCGGCGCAACGGTTTTTAGAGCCATAGGGAGAGATCCTGAACTTCCACCACAGCTCGCGGAAGCGCTAAAGAAAGAGGGGGACAAGATCCCCCTCTCAAACTCATACCGTGAATTACAGCGTCGGCTAGCGATTACTGAATAATGAATTCGGTGAAATACACCGATATCAACGGCGGCTCCTCAAGTCCGACCGCTTCATTCAACCCTTCAACGAGCTCATCTTTGAGGCGCTCTTTGCCATCGGGGGTCAACACATCCTCAGCTTTCTTAGATGAAAGAACCTTTAAGATAGTGTCCTTGATCTGAACCTCGCGTTTGGCCATAAACTCAGGCAGTGGCGCTGGGCCACCTTTCTCTCCGCCTCCATGACCACCCTCTTCAGCGGCGTGCTCCTCTCCCTCACCATGAGGCTTCATCTGCTTCTCAACAACGGCGTTGTCAAACTCAACGAGAAGATGTGCTTTAAGGAACGAGGTAGCCTCCGAGAGGTTAACAACGAAGGATCCAAGATCAGCCGTTTCGAGGTGTTTCTCCTCCTCGTGGTGCTCCTCCTCCGGAGCGACAGCCGCCTCCTCGGGGGCGCCTCCCATAAGAAACATAGGAACGCCCGCACCCGCAACGAGGAGAACGACCCCAAGTGCGATGAAGATCATCTTTTTGCTCTTCTTCTTCGGTGCTCCCTCTGCTGGGGCTTCCTCTGCTTTAGGTGCATGTGCGTCTGACATACCTTCCCCTGATGATTTCCTAGCCACTGGGAATATCGGCAGGTAGGGTTTGCTTCATGAGCGGTATCGCACAACGGGAATTCCATGCGACATTACAACGACTTACCAACTTCTATGTGGCGCCGGCACATTACGGTATCGCAGGCAGTCGTGGGACCAGACTACTGGTAGGCGCTCCCCTGCTAAAAATCTCCCATCGAATCCCGCAGCTCCGCCAAAGATAGCAGGGTCGGCCTACGGGCCATACGCTTTCTGACCACCCCGAGCTCTGCCGTCTTCTCCGCCGAGGTAGTTGTCGCTTGAATGAGCTTGAGAAGAATAACCCGTGAGTCCTCACGCCAATTGCCGACCATAGCCAAACCTTGGTACTTGTCTGCGACACATGCTGCAATTTCAGCGGACACACGTCCGAGAAGATACTCAGATACCTCGATCACCTGCGAGAACTTCCGTTGCTCAAACATGACCCTCAGTGAGGTTTCAATCGTTCTCATATTCTCAACGAGAACCTGGAGGTCCTCCCATCCCGCCTCATTAAAGGTCGTAAAGTACTCAGCCGTATACACACTCAAGACACGCTGCTTATGTTCGATGAGAGAGATCTTCGACGCAAATTCGTTGAGGAGCTCTTCGGCGCGCCCCTTTTGTACCCCTAGCCGTCCAAAGCCGCGGATTCCTCCCCCAAGCTTATAGACGATACCGACGATGACACCGATCCCCGTCGCTCCGAGTAAGATCCCGACGGTCAGCATCTCAGCAGGTCCTAGGTTGCCAATCTCCATAGCGAATCTCCTTATGGAGGTAGGGTCGGCCTCAAGCGGGTGGAACTAAACAGTCTAAGCTCAAAAGGCCGGAATCCCTCCGTAACCAGCTGAAATGAAGGGAGAGAGGTGCATGCGTGGGACTCTGCTCACCCCCAAAAAAAGAGCGACAAGGCAAAACAACGCGAAGGCGTTGTTTTGCCTCGGGTGCCTGGCACGGTAGTTACCGCTTCATCGAAACAACCTTCTGGTCCGATGCCCCTTCAGTCACTCGCGCGACCTCAAGCTTGTCGCCTACGACATCCACTTTCACGACCGATCCGGCCGGGATCTCGTTCGCGATCAGCGAACGAGCAACCTTGGTCTCAAGCTCTCGCTGGATGAATCGCTTGAGCGGTCGAGCGCCATACACGGCGTCATAGCCCGTCCTCGCGATGAACTCCTGTGCGGCTTTTGATACCTCTAGGGTAATACCTCTCTCACCGACACGCTTCGCAACATCCTGAACGAGAAGACCAACGATCTTGGTTATCTCTCCGAGCGAGAGGGGCTTGAAGAGCACAATCTCATCGATTCGGTTCAAGAACTCCGGCCTGAAGTGACCTCGGAGCTCTCGCATCACCAGCTCGCGAGCGGACTCCTTGATCTCACCTGAGGATGAAACCCCCTCAAGAAGATGGGGAGAGCCGATATTTGAGGTCAGGATGATCACCGTATTTTTGAAGTCGACAACTCGACCTTGCGAATCGGTCACCCTTCCATCATCAAGGATCTGCAACAGAACGTTGAAGACATCCTGATGCGCTTTCTCGATCTCATCGAACAAGATCACGCTATACGGCTTCCTTCGAACCTGCTCTGTGAGCTGTCCTCCCTCCTCATAGCCAACATATCCGGGAGGTGCCCCGATGAGGCGAGTCACGGCGAATTTCTCCATGTACTCGCTCATGTCGATCCGGATCAGATTCTGTTCACTATCGAAGAGCACCTCCGCCAACGTCTTGGCCAACTCGGTCTTACCAACACCGGTCGGGCCCAAAAAGATGAAGGAGCCTATCGGCCGACGAGGGTCCTTAATTCCCGCACGAGCGCGCAACACCGAGTCAGCCACGAACTGTACCGCCTCGTCCTGTCCAACAACTCGCTCATGCAGTATCTCATCGAGCTTCAGGAGCTTCGCCTTCTCACCCTCCATGAGGCGGGTAACGGGAATTCCGGTCCAGCGAGAAACGATCTCAGAGATCTCCTCTTCCGTAACCTCCTCTCGAAGGAGCCGTGTCGCGGAGTCTGATGAGATCGACTCCTCTTCCTGGATCAGCTGTTTCTCAAGAAGCGGCAATCTGCCGTGCTTCAACTCAGCCGCTTTATTAAGATCGTACTGACGCTCAGCGATCTCGATCTCATGGCGCACAAGCTCGATCTGCTCACGAACACCTTGCAACTTATGAATGGCATCCTTCTCCTTCTGCCACTGCGAGCGCATCTTGTCCGCCTGCGTACGAGCCTCAGAGAGCTCATCCACCAGCGCCTTGAGTCGATCCTTGCTAGCTTGATCGCTCTCCTTCTTGAGCGCGGCCTCTTCGATCTCAAGCTGCATGATCCGTCGAGTCACCTCATCGAGCTCAGCTGGCATCGAGTCGATCTCAGTACGAATCGTCGCGCACGCCTCGTCCATGAGGTCGATAGCTTTATCAGGAAGAAAGCGCTCAGAGATATACCGATGCGAGAGTGTCGCGGCTGCTACCAGGGCGTTGTCCTGAATCCGAACACCGTGATGCACCTCAAATCGTTCCTTCACGCCTCGAAGGATTGAGATCGTGTCCTCAACCGTTGGCTGATCGACCATGACCGGTTGGAAGCGTCGCTCAAGAGCGGCGTCTTTCTCAAGATGTTGGCGATACTCGTCGAGCGTTGTGGCACCGATACAATGGAGCTCTCCACGCGCGAGCATCGGCTTCAGCATGTTGCCGGCGTCCATCGATCCCTCCGCTTTGCCAGCGCCGACTATCGTATGGAGCTCATCGATAAAGAGGATGATACGCCCCTCAGATTTCTTGACCTCCTGAAGAACCGCTTTCAAGCGCTCCTCGAACTCGCCGCGATACTTCGCCCCCGCGATGAGCGCGCCCATATCCAAAGCGAAGATGGTCTTATCCTGCAACCCCTCAGGCACGTCACCACGAACGATCCGTTGGGCGAGGCCCTCAACGATTGCGGTTTTACCGACACCGGGCTCTCCGATCAGTACGGGATTATTCTTCGTCTTGCGCGACAGAATACGAATAACACGCCGAATCTCGCCATCACGTCCGATGACCGGATCAAGCTTTCCTTTACTTGCTTCCTTGACCAGATCACGGCCGTACCGTTCGAGTGCCTCGTAGGTCTCCTCTGGATTCGCGCTCGTGACACGTTGGTTCCCTCTCACCACATTCAGCGCGGCGAAGAAACGATCCCGAGTAACGTTGAAGGTGGCGCAAATTTTACGGAACGCCCCCTTCGGGTCGCTCTCAAGCGCCGCGAGCATCAGATGCTCAACGGAGACGTACTCGTCCTTAAGACGCTTCGCCTCCTCCTCGGCTTTCACGAAGAGCTGCCCCAGCTTCGGCGTAAGATAGACCTTCCCCGGCTCGATACCGGGACCGGAAACTTTCGGTCGCTTGTCGAGCTCCTTTTCGATCTCTGCCAGAAACGGCTCAACAGGCAGCTCCATCTTCTCAAAGAGTCGAGGCACAAGCCCGTTGTGTTGTTTGAGCAAGCTCACCACGAGGTGCTCAACATCAACCTCCGTATTGCCACGACGAACAGCCTGAGACTGCGCGTCTTGAAGAGCTTCCTGAGATTTTTGAGTGAACCGGTTTAAATCCATATCAGTTACAATTCCCCTACAGTTACGCCTGCCTTCTACTCTTTATAATCACGAGGATTCCGTTTTTCGAGCTTTACGCGGCGCTCCGTGGATTAAATCGCGAGACGCTCGCCAACTTCTCGTAAATCTCCCGCTCAGAGTCGGAGAGCTTGGTCGGCACAACGACCCTAAGCTCGGCGAGCACATCACCACGCTCACCTCCCCGTTTAGGGAGCCCCCGCCCTCGCACACGCAACTTCCCACCGCTTTGAGAACCGGGCGGCACTGAGAGCTTAATACTTCCATCCGGGAGCTGGAGATCGACCTTCGCGCCGAGCGCCGCCTCCCACGGAGCAACCGGAAGGCGCACTATCAAATTGTGATCAACGACGGAATATCGAGGGTGGTGCGCGAGACGCACCTTGAGGTACACGTCTGACTCCCCCTTCTTACCTGCAAGTTTCATGGTCGTTCCATCGGTTGTACCGGCCGGTACCTTGACCGTGAGGGACCTCGTCTTGCCACTCTGATCACGAAGCTGAATCTGCCGAGTTGCGCCGTTCACTGCATCCTCGATCGAGATCTCGAATTCGGCTTCCATAGGCTCAGGCCCGCGGCGCATACGCGCACCACCACCACCGAACCCCGCCTGACCGCCGAAACCGCCAGCGCCTCCGAACCCAGCGCCCCCACCGAACGGGGATTCTCCGCCTCCGAAGAACGCTTCAAAGAAGTCGCTGAAACCGTTCATACCTCCACCGTTGAAGTCGAATCCGGCGGCCTGCTCCCATCCCGGAGGGGGCCGGAACTCCTGGCCAGCCTTCCAGTTCGCTCCAAGGGTGTCGTACTTCTTTCGCTTCTCGGGATCGCTCAAGACCTCGTTGGCCTCATTGATCTCCTTAAAGCGATCTTCAGCCTCTTTCGTTTTATTGATATCGGGGTGGAACTTTCGGGCAAGCTTGCGGTAGGCCTTCTGAATCTCATCAGCGGAAGCCGACCGAGATACGCCGAGCACCTCGTAGTAATCTTTAAATTTCACGTTCCTCTACCGTACGTAAGACAAAGGTTGAGAGCGCTCACCGCTCCTACACCTAGTATGTAAGCATGATGCATAATGATTCCAAGGATATTTATCGTAGTGCTCGCACTAACGGCACCTCTAAGCTACTGAAATCTATAGAATGGGCTTTGAATATCCCCTGCGGGTCATACCGTGCGCAAACGTTCTCGCCCCAATCCATACCCGCGGGCTCTGGAGCTATCGTCCAGGCTCGTTCCGTATCACGTCAGCCACCCGCTCCGCGCGACGCTGCACGATCTCACGCCCAAGAGTGGTGATCCGCTCCTTGTCCGCGAGAGACATGCCCCCAAGGGTCGCGCCCGATCTTTGCAGACGCTCGTCGTACCGCATCGCCTGCGGATCGATCGCCATCAACTGGAGCGAAAACGCCAGCTCCTCGTGAAACGACTCTGGGGTTTCCTGTATCCCACGCTCCTTGAGCCATGCCCTGAGCCCATCGTAGTCGTAGAACTCCGAGACGTATCGCACCCTGGATCCATGTGTATTTTCGGGGGTCCGCTGCGTGACAGCTCGAACGATATCGGCCTGACTATCACCGCTATCCCCCACAACAACGATCTCCTTAAATCCGGCCAAACTGAGGCTCGTAATAATGTCTCCGAGCAGTCGCTGGAAGGTATCAGAGGAGACCGAGATCGTGCCCGGGTATCGCATATGACCTGAGGGCGGATCGAAGCCTCCCTCAGGCACAAACGATACCGTTGGAGCAACAAGGGTATTTCCTAACAGCTCTGCAACACGGACACTTACCGTTTGAGCGATCAGGTCGTGCTTGTTTAAAGCAACGAAAGGCCCGTTCTGCTCAACCCCTCCCGTGGGAACGATTACTCGGGAAGCACCCCCCTTTATTCGATCCCGAACCTCCACCCATGTCATCTTCTCGAGCTCGACGGTTGAGGTCGGTGGCAAGGGATTCGGTGCAAGGAGATCCCTCGGAGATTCCTCTAGAGACACGGGCCCGTTCGATGGCTTGCACAACGGACAACTCGGTCCATACACTACAAGTGCACACCAGGCAGCGCCTACAACCAGCCCGACTCGTATCATAGCTCGTCTGGAGATATTCATCGGTGTAGGGTATCACGAGTTACATGGACTACCAAAGACCCGCTTCCACCATATCCCTCGCCCCGCTCGAATCATTATTCGACCCAGGTAGCCGCACGTTTCTCATCTACCTCGCATCCAGCTTACTCCTTGCCGTCCTGATTCATCTTAAACATGCTCGCACGCACAACGATACCCCTGGGGTCATTCAGGGAATATTTCCCAAGGACGTCTACACGCACCCCTCAGCAAGGGTCGATTACCTCTATTTCATCACTAACTCAATTTTATACGCCTCTATTTTAGCGCCATTCATAGGGCTTGGTTACCTCGTATCTCGCCACCTCTACGATGCACTAGGCACGGTGTTCACCCCTTCAGTCCTCACAAACCTCTCTCCTCTATGGGCAACGATCATCTTCTCGATTGTTATGGTGCTCCTCGCTGATTTCAGCACCTTCATTACTCACTACTGGATGCACCGGATTCCGGTGCTATGGGAGTTTCACAAGGTTCACCACTCCGCTGAGGTGTTAACGCCACTGACCGCCTATCGTATACACCCGCTCGATGACATCCTGACGATGTGCGTGATAGGGCTCCTCACTGGGAGCGCGAACGCGCTCGCTCGTTTCTTCGTCTCTCCAGCCATCTCGTCCTACTCGGTCTACGGATTAAGTCTTGCATCATACCTCTTCTTCCTAACCGGGTATCACCTGCGACACTCACACATCTGGCTCTCGTACGGACCGGTCCTCAGCAGGATCTTCATCAGCCCTGCGCAACACCAGATCCATCACAGCAAGGCGAAACGTCACTGGGACAAGAACTTCGGATTTATCTTTGCCACCTGGGATTACCTCTTCGGATCCCTCTATGTCCCGAAAGAGAAAGAGACGATCGAGTTCGGAATCGGAGGTGGAGAGGAGCACCTGTATTCAAGCCCCCTGAAGCTCTACGTCCTCCCTTTCAAGAAGGCGTTTGCGCTACTGATAAGGAAGCCCATTCGGAAGGAGTAGCTGACCCACGAAGGGCTATACCCCAGTTCACACCTCATTTTTGCAACGAGTTCGAGCCCTTGATCGAATCTGAAAAGACCAGCCACCCGCAAAACAGGGAGTCTGCGCACCCTTAAAAGTTGCTTTAGGAGGAGCATCTCCTTAAGGTATGGGAAGGAAAAGTTTATGCCGTTCGCTGGTACGATAGTTTCACACGACCTCTCCCTTCATACGGGCCTGGTGATTCCCGATGGCAACCCCCAGGCGATCTCCTTCACCGAAGGGGACGTGCTCAATTGGCACCGAAACTGCCCCCTCTTCGGTCAACGAGTCTCATTTGAGGTAGTTCAAACGCCGCAGGGGTACGCCGCGATCCAGATGTTTCTCCTTAATGAAAAAACTCCGCGCTCCTTCGACTCACGAGACCTCACCGCAAGCTTGGTCGCCCCCCTGATGGTTGCGGCGACCACCTACATGCTCTCTCACTTCCTCCTGCTTCCACCGCTCTTTGCGTACCTGCCAGCGATCAATTTTATTACCGCCATCATGTTCTTTCTCGTCACGGCAACGCCCAGAACTCAACGCCCCCGCCCGCCTGAGATGATGCTTTTCGTTCTTGGTATCTGTGGAGGCGCTCCGATTCTCTTACCATTGATTATCTTCACGCGAACTCGCCTTCGCTCCGAAGGGGTCCTCGTTCTCGTCTTTGCGCTTCTCCTGATGCAGGCCGTCATCTTGAAGAGATACTACCCCCACGTCTACGATCCAGATATGTGGAAGCTCTACTTCTCCGCGGCGGAGCTCCATCAGATGCAACTCCCCAACTAACTACCAAACTTTGGAGATTATCATTCATGGGCATCGAACAACCTAAACACCCTCATCATGACGAACCTGAGAGCGCCGATGATGCGCTGAAGGAACTCACTACCGTTCCAGGAGACGTGCTAAAACTTGCATTGCAGCGCGACCTCGACTCAGGGACTCCAGTCTTTCTCTCCGAGGAAGATTCAAAGATAGCTATCGGTCAGGAGATTCGCACAGCGATGGCAGCTCAGGAGATGACCGCATACCTACTTCATGAGAAGACCGGCCTTCCGATCGATATCGTTCAAGAGTTCATCGAAGGGAGGGGGGATATCTCAGACTCAGAGCCCCTTCAGAAAATTGAGGCAGCTCTCCGGGTGCGTTTGAGTCACCTGTAACTAGCCCAAAAATAAGTTTGGAAACATGGTAGAGTTACCCTCTACGACAAGGGACGATTGATCCAGTAAGCCCCTTTAACCTCCTCTCCCTCCCATGTTTCAGGGCGGGTCTCACTGGTAGTGGAGGGGCCATCGACTCCACGGTATGATGCAGCCCCTCGAGCGAGCTCCTCAAACCCATCGATTTCGGCCTCAAAACGGGTAGCACCGAGCCCCCTCACCTGCCGCAACGTAACTTTGGACGTTACGCGAGTCTGGCCAAGCGCAACCATCGTAAAGGTGTCTCTCGCCTCTCCAAGTAACTCGCCCGAGATCGAGTAAAACCGGGTAACAAGGGATAGATTATTGTGCACGATTCCACCATCATTCCGGATTACGAACATCACACGAGCCCACCCTCGATTTCGAAGGAGGTTCCTGGATAGCGAGATATCGATGCGCTCTACCGCGATATCCCGGGCGAGAGCGAACGCCTCCTCTATCGTGCATACTCCCGTTGCCGAATCCGGTAACACATATGTCGGCACCTTTTTGTTAACGTGGCGAGAGGCACAAACGTGTACCTCTGTAGTTAGACCGGCCTGTGAATCATCGAGAGGAACCTTACCAAGGTCGAGATCAACCTCGACAAAGTCTCCCGGCTCAATATGAACGTCGTAGGTATGCTCTACGCTGTAGAGAGCGCCGATACCATCCTGTGTAATCGTCAGAGATAGCGCGAGTCGTTCAACGAGGGTTACCGAGAGATTCGCAACTGAGATCCTGCACTGTCCGTGATGTGTATCTCCCGGAGCGCCATCGAATCGCACACTCACAACTTCCACCTTGAGCGTCTGAGGAACGTCAGCGCCAGGATGTCCGCTTCCTATAAGCACCCGTTCTACGATCGCAGCGCACCGGCTCGCCACCAGCCGCACTCCTCGTACAAACGGGAGATCACGAATGCCTTTTGAGAAACGGGCCATAGGAATTTTCCGAAGAACTCACTATCGAGACAAAGCAACGTGGAGGGACTATCGGTTCATGCCGGCCAAAGCATATGAGATGAGCGCTCCTTGGACATGGGCTACGAGAATCCTGTAGGAAACCGACCCCTTTCATAGGGAGAAGAGGCAAAACCCACCATGTTGCCACGTGAACGTGCGTCCCCCCTCTGGCCCCTCCTCTGGTACAGGCCAACTTTTGAGGGGCGTAGGCACATTGTAGGCCTGTAGACCCATGGTTGGCCTGTACCAATTCGAATGCGCCGAGGACTTAAACTAATCAAGCAGTTGGACAACACCGAACACAACGAGATAGACTTTCGGTGGGCTGTAATCACCATAAGGCAAAACCCGACATGATAGCTTCAAAGGAATTGGACAAAAGACCGACAGAGCTTACCCCCTCTAAACGGTCATTCCCGACCAGCCTCAGAAAGATAGGCCGGTTAGCCCAAGCGCTATACATCCAGCGTATCAAGGGGTACGAGGTTCCGAGCATGCCGCACTTCGATAGTGACAGCACACCGTACTTCATTGAAAGACTGTCAGCTGCGACACTCTATCTGGAGTACGGATCCGGAGGCTCGTCGATTCTGGCTTCACAGCTGGGAAAAAAGTTTGTCTCGGTCGATTCCGATCCTTATTTTATTGAATCAGTTGAGAAAAAGATTGCGAAGCTCGGAGTTACCTCGTGCGGTACCTTTATTCACGCCAACCTCGGTCTCACCGAAGCCTGGGGAGCCCCAGTGTGTACCCGACCCACGGTGAAGAGGCTCGCCTCATGGAAATCCTATTTCACAGCCCCATGGAACGAGCTCTCGGAGCGATTTTCACCTGACTTGATTCTCGTGGATGGCCGCTTCCGCGTCGCGTGTGCCCTTACAACTATCTTAAATCTGGCTCAGAAAGATCGTTGGGAGCTGCTGGTGGATGACTACCATGGACGCCCTCATTATAGGGCAATTGAGGAGTTCGCGAACCTTGAGAGAATGGTCGGGCGGATGGCGGTTTTCAAACCGAAGGCTAGTATCGACCTTGAAGCTTTGAACAAAAGTCTTAGGGTGTACGCAGGGGATTGGCGGTAGGCACTTAGAAGGCCTCCTTAATCTATAGGGAGGTCCAAAGTAGGCCGCCAATACCGCACTTGTCGGTCATGGGCGGGAGTTGGCCTGCACCAGTCATTGGCCACCAGTCATTGGGTCATTAAGTGGCTGGGACGACTGAAGCACTGTCATCAACTTCCCAGCGATACTTCGCCCACTGCGGCGTCTTTTTGGTTACTGCTCAGTGTTCGACGCGAGAGTGCCTTAGTAATGAGTCCCCGAAACGTCGGCTCCCCGTAAGCAGCTATTAGGTACGAAACCGCTACCACTCCTACCAGTCCAGGAATCGGTGTTAAAAGCCCAGGGAGTTCCTCGAAACAAGAGTGCGTTTTGATCGTTAACGCGACCGTCATATTTTGATGAATAAGATAGAGGGGATAACTTACGAAGCCCCAAAAGAGAAAGAAACGCGAGGAGAAGAAAGATGCGGTGGCTCGATGAAAGAGAGTAGCCACAAAGACGATATACAGGGCACTACACACCATGAATACTTCGAGATCCCGCCCCGAATCAGCAACGATGGCGAAGGGAAGAACGCACACCGAAACAACGAGACTTGCGACACTTCGGGTGAACAACGCATTGTAAAGCAACGCTCCGATAAGAAACCACCCCATGTGGTGAAGCGAAAGAACCTTTTTCAACATGAAGAGCACACCGTCCGAAGAGCCCGAGGCTCCCGATTGAAAATGGATACAGCCCCAGGTACCAAAAAATAGAAAGGCTAGGTAATAGAGCGTCCGGTTTCTATCCAGAAAATAGAGAGAGCCGAAGACAAGGTAAAATTTCACTTCAACAAAGATCGACCAGAAAGCCCCTTCAATGACATGTAGATCGAATGGAGATATCGAATTCAATACCCAAGGGTCGAGAAATAGTAGTCCGGGAATCGTATCTCTCCAGGTTAAAGCCCCCACTGGACGCTCCCACATCCAGTCGGCGGTTACGTAAATGAGTGCAGTTGATAAGAGCATCGCCGGAAAGAGCCGTAGCCACCTTCGATAAATAAACTCGCGAAAGCTCTGGCATGTATGGAGAGTCATGAAGATGACGAAGCCGGAGATGATGAAGAAAAGATTGACCCCCAGCCCTCCATGCTCAAAGAGGATAAAATCACGGTAGCTGGCAGTCCAGGGCACCCGATCCGCCCAACGCGAATAGGTATGATAAAGAAGCACTAGCAAAATTGAGAGTCCCCGCAGACCATCAAGCGCGGCGATGCGCCGCGTCGGTCCGCTCTTGGATATGGAAGCAGGAATGATGGAAGCTTCACTCATCGCACTCCCCTGATAGAACGGCACAATATCCGCTCCTCTTTACACTTATTCCGTCGTCACCATCATCTGTCCCCTCGCTCCACTGGTACAGCCCAACATTTTCCCGCCCAACATTTTCCCCATGGAAACAACTCCCGTTTTCTCAGCCTCGCCAGCCTCGCCACTGGTACAGCCCAACTCTTTCCATGTGATCAAGTCGCGATTTCTCATCATACTTTAAGGACTTACAACCAAACCGACCACTCTTTTTGATAAAAGTTACTTTTTTCAGACAAATCCGCAACTCAAGACA
>Ga0214921_10009206_pt1 | contig 12557 bp, 13 predicted proteins | sample LL1505_MetaG_FD_177992 | JGI IMG/M metagenome (GOLD analysis project Ga0214921, IMG submission 177992) | Freshwater microbial communities from Lake Lanier, Atlanta, Georgia, United States - LL-1505 | ecosystem: Environmental > Aquatic > Freshwater > Lake | place: USA: Georgia | collected... | reverse complement strand
CAGTTTCCTCGCTTAGCGAATTATTTGTATCGCAAAATGATTGGAATAATGTCCGAAAGATTAAACTCTCTAAATCGGTTAATCAGTCGTTTAGATCCATAGAGATCACGAATTGGTAATTTAGTGAAGAGTGGCATCAGTTGATGAGGCACAAACTCGTTTAAATCATTAAAGGCCAATATTTAAAACCTATTGAATTGGTTCAAATTCGGCAAAGGTTCGAGATTACTCAAGTGTGGGTGAAATTCACTATGTATAGTTTTTTAGATGTGAATTGATCTCTGTTGAAGATGAGCTCGATATACTTGAGTTTTAAAGTCACCGTCATCAAACATTCTTTAAATTTACAAATCAATAACTTTAAATTATGTTAGTTTAGTTATAAGTTAACTAACTTATGTTGGTTAATCATGAAAACTCGCATACCTTTTTAGGGGATTTGGAGATTCTTAAAATTTTTAATACAAATTTTTATCTTTAATATTCAATTGCATTGGTTTGGATGATAGATAAGATGAATTAAGGCAACTTCATGAAATGGTAATGACGAAAAATACTGTAACTTTATCGATGAGCGCTCAAGATAATATCAATGACCTTTTAAAAAAATATAAATCTATTGCTTTAGTTTTGCAAGGGGGTGGGGCTCTAGGTTCTTATCAAGCGGGAGTTTTTGAGGCTTTGTCTGAGGTTGGAATCCAACCCAATTGGGTTTCGGGGGTTTCAATTGGCGCAATTAATGCTGCAATTATTTCAGGTAATGAACCTAAAAATCAAGTAACTAGATTAAAAGAATTTTGGGAAATGATTACTGACCATGGGTATGCTTCTCACCTTGAGGGATACGAATCTTTACGTTTTCTTCATAATCAAACGAGTGCCTTTATGACAATGATCTCAGGAATTCCTGGATTTTTTAAACCTCGTATTATGAATTTTGAGCCACTATCATTTAGACAGAATGTAACAACCAGTTTTTACGATACCCAATATCTTCAAAGTTCATTGGAGAACTTAATTGATTGGGAATTATTAAATAATAAGCTCCGTCGTGTGAGTGTAGGTGCAGTTAATGTAGAAACAGGAAATTTTAGATATTTTGATTCGTCACTTGAACGTTTGGAATCAAAACATATTATGGCTAGCGGTGCATTGCCTCCAGCGTTTCCCTCAGTAGAAATTGAAGGAAAATTTTATTGGGATGGGGGGATTGTTTCTAATACGCCTTTACAGTATTTGCTAGAAAATCAAAAGTTAGTCGATACATTAGTTTTTCAAGTCGACCTCTTTAATGCTCGCGGAAAATTGCCTCGATCGATTCAAGAGGTTTTAGCTCGTCATAAAGATATCATGTATTCAAGTCGAACTAGGAATGCAACTGATCGTTTTAAAAAGATCCATAATTTAGAAATCGAACTATTTCATGCACTAAAGCGAATCCCTCCGAGTGAATTGACAAATGAAGATCGATTTTTATTAGATACGTTAGATGAAAAATCACAAATTAATGTATTGCATTTAATTTACCATCACAAAGAATATGAAGGCGATACAAAAGATTATGAGTTCTCAAAACTTACGATGCGTGAGCATTGGCAAGCAGGATTAGATGACACTAGAAAAACTCTTAGTCATCTAGATTGGCTTAAGTTGCCTCATCAAAAAACTGGCATGACAGTTCATGACGTCCATCAAGATTTAGAAAATAAAACTAGAAAGCTATAGTTCATCTTACATCATTGAATCGTACTGAGTAGGCTAAAAAGCAAGACTAAGTAAAATTAGATCCTACGAAAAAATCAATATCGTCATCGATCAACTGATAATCAAGTTGAATTTTTTTTCGGATATGACGTTGCCAAATTAGACGATCTTTTAATAATTCATACTCTACTGAATTAATATAGTCTTCAAAATACTCATTATCATCATCAAAAAATTGATACTTTTTCATAAACACCTCCAAGATGTAGTTAGGTTTTTGGCCTAAAGACTACTGAGCAAATTAATTACAATTGGTAATGAAATTAGTTGTTTGCTTAGTAGATCTCTTGCTTAGTTGAAGTTTGAATAGTTGGAGATGAAATGTCTACCGTACTGAAAGAAAAATGATTAAATGTTGGATTTGTGTTGAAAATACAAATAATTTTTCGATAGAGTCGATCAATTAATTCAAACTATTCCAGTATCAAGACTTCCTGGATCGTATCCATTCGAAAAGTGGTAAAGATACTTTATCTTTTGAGCTAGATGGGATTTTCATAATGAGAGTTAATGACAATACAAAGTAAAACTATACGTATTTGTTTGTAATATACTAACAATATCAATTTTTTATTTTTGAAATAATAAGGTTTGTGCAATGAATTGGCATACATTCGAAGTTTTTCTTGAGAAAATTATTTTTAATAGCCGTTGGGTTCTTGCAATTTTTTATGGTGGACTAGTACTGTCCTTGTTAGTATTAGCCGCTAAATTTGCACAAGAATTAGTCCACTTTATAACAATATTTTGGGAAGCGCAGGATTCAGAATTCATAACCGGGATCTTAGCCTTAGTTGATAAAACGCTTTTAGCTAATTTACTTATATTGGTTATTTTTTCTGGTTATGAGAATTTTGTTTCTGTTATTGGAATTGCAAAAGAAAGCGAAGATAGACCAAAATGGATGGGGTCAGTTGATTTTGCGGGATTGAAAATTAAATTAATAGGTTCAATTATTGCATTGTCTGGCATTAATTTATTGGCAGCTTTTTTAGAGATTGGCACTGCCAGTAAAGAGGATTTGGCATGGATGATTGGTATTCATTTCACATTTGTCATAACTGGCTTTTTATACGCGTATTCTGAAAGGTTGAACCACGGCTAGCTTCTAAAGCTAAAGCTCTGCCCATAATAATACTTTGGTTAGAGATAATTGGTAATCATATTTAAACCCAATTTGCTTGGTTACCTCTTATGTGCGATTTCAGACTGAATTTTATCGAGTTCACTTATAAATTGATGGCTCATTAATCAGTAGGAGAAATGCTTGAATGAAAAATAAATTAATTGTTGCTTCGCTATTCATTGTTGTATCGGCTGGAGTTATGGCGCAAGAAAATGCAATTAAAGAAATTGGTAACTATGCCGAATAGGTTGTGACATAGCTTAACTTTATACAAAATGATAGTCAATGTAATCATACGATGACTGAAATAAAAGTTGGCTATAAAGGGGAGTGCTAATAGTTGACGCAGCTGTAGAGGTTGTTAAAAATGTATGAGTAACATCTCACTAAATTAAGTATGATTTAATCAATATCAGGCTTAGCATAAAGTTGTTTACACGACTTCGAATTTAAAGGACTTTTTATGTCAATTAATGACTCTTTGCGAACTCGCGACGCTCTAGCAGTTGTTCACGGACTTACTAATTTATCAGCACATGCCAAGCGAGGCGCTAGCGTAATACAGTCCGGAAAAGGAATTTGGGTGCAAGATATTCATGGGCGAGAATATATCGAGGCCATGTCTGGTTTGTGGTGCATTGCTTTGGGTTATGGAAACGAGCGATTAGCAGACGTTGCTCATCGGCAAATGATGGAATTAGCTTACTATCCTTTAACTAATCACAAAAGTCACCCACGAGTGATTGAATTAGCAGAAAAATTATTGTCTATGGCACCAGCGCCAATGGCTAGAATTTGGTTTGCTAGTACTGGCTCAGAGGCGATTGACTGTGCCGCGCGTCTGAGCTGGTATTTTTGGAATGCACTTGGTCAGTCTGAAAAGAAGAAATTTATTGCTCATCGGTTGGCATACCATGGTAATACGATTGCCTCAGCGAGCCTCTCTGGAGTGGGTTATGCACATAACAAGTTTAATTTGCCTCTCCCAGGATTTTTGCATGTTGAACCCCCACATTTTTCTCGGCTTGCTTATCCAGGCGAAACAGAAGATACATTTAGCGATCGGTTGATTGCTAATATTGAACAACTTATTCTTGAAGAGGGTGCTCACACCATTGCTGCTTTTTTTGTTGAGCCCGTGATGGGAGCAGGTGGGATCATCATTCCACCTTTCCGCTATTATGAGCAGCTTCAAATTCTTCTTAAGAAGCATGATATTTTGTTGGTTTGTGATGAGGTGGTTACCGCATTTGGTCGAACTGGAAATATGTTTGGTTCTACCACTATGCAACTTCAACCCGATTTGTTGGTCTGTGCTAAAGCCTTGTCAAGCGCATATATTCCGATTTCTGCACTCATGATTTGTCCCCGAGTATATGAAGCCATAGAGAGACAAAGTGGTGAATTAGGGCTTTTTGGATTGACAATGACTTATTCAGGACATCCCGTGGCTTCGGCTGTTGCTCTAGAAACTTTGAGGATTTACGAGGAACTCCAAATTGTTGATCATGTGCGCCGAGTGAGCCCAATCCTTCTTAATGGTCTGAAAGATCTTCAGAGTCATCCATTAGTGAAAGAAGTTCGTGGTATTGGTTTGTTAGCCGGAGTTGAACTTGTACCTAATTATGGTTCAAAATGTGCTCGTATTGCTGAAGAAGAGGGTATTATTGTTCGGGCCATTGGCGATACTATTGCATTTTGCCCACCATTGATTATTTCTGAGTTGGAAATACAAGAACTTCTGAAACGTTTTACCCATGCATTGAATCGCCTCTAGGCAGTGCCATAATAAACAAATTGATTGAGCACTTAATAAGCTTGAATGGTTATTGTTGAAGTGGTTTGAAGTCTTAAGTTACTTTGGATATCGCGCTGAGTAGGCTAAAACGGTAAAGTATGAGTGTCTTAATAAATAAAATAAATGTATCAGGTCATACACTGGGTCTGCGTCTAGGACTATTTTAGATAATATCTAATTGTCGCAATAGATCTATAACAGCCATATCTTTAAGCTTAGATTCCATTAAATGATCAAAAAGATCATCTATGTGATTAGATTTATAGGCCTAGTATTGCATCCTTGAACACTCAGTAGGAGACCGAAAAATTCATACTTTATTCGGCTTGACTATCACAGTAAATGATCTATTAATTAGCCGCGCTTGCCTTGGCAACGTAGATGGAAATCGCTTTTATTTCTTCTGGGGAAAGTTTTTCCTTAAAAGAGGGCATTGCACCAAGACCATTGTTAAGAGCATTGGTTACTCTGAGTTGATTCGGTTTTAACTCATCTAAAATTGGACCAACAGCACCCTCTGATCCAGCATCTTTTAAAGTATGACAAATTCCACAAGGAGGGACGGCGGATGTGAACAGTTTTTTACCTAAGAGAAAGTCGCTTGTTTCATCTGCCATCGCAACATGAGATGTTAAAAATAACAAAGCTGTGGTCAATAACCTAAAAAAATCTCTGAAACACATATGTCTTAAGCTACGATGATATTAAAGGAATGATCGGCCCAGCTATTATTGTTATAGCCACTTTGATTTTCTCCTCTAGTTTCCGGTTGGATCTTTCCGGAAGTATCCGTAGCTCTAGATGCCAGGGTATAGCTACCAGAACCTAATAAGGTTTCCAGTACAAATTGTCGCCAAGCATATTTGCCTAAGTCGGGCCCTACAAAACGTGCTTGCTGCCAAGTTTTTCCTCCATTGATAGAGACTTCAACACCTTTAACGCCATGTAATCCACCAAAGGCAACACCCTGGATTTGAACTTTGCCTGGTCTGACAGGGCCGCTATCATTAAAAGGAGAGTTAATCCACGATTTAATATTCATTTCTTGGACAGAAGGTTGGGACGGATCCGATTTCCCACCCATCGGTGTGATGCGATAGCCGTGAGACATGATTTTGGCATCACTTTCCTGAGTACTAAAAGTTAATTCTTTAATATATTTAATGTTATTAACCCCTGTGTAACCGGGAAATATAAGCCTTAAAGGTCCACCATGAGCAAGAGGAATAGGGGCACCATTCATTTCCCAAGCTAATAAGGCATCCTGCAACGCAGCTAGAGGCACAGATCGTTCTACGATGATACTTTTAGGATCAATACCATCTGGTAATTTTTCACCACCAGTACCCGTAATAAATTTCATACTAGGAAGAACACCTCCAAGAGTTTGAGCGACCACGCGTAGAGGAACGCCACTCCACATAACACATCCTGCAGCACCTACTGTCCAAGGAGTGCCACTGGGCTTGCTTGGAAAATAGCCACGTCCGTTACCTGAGCACTGAAGCACTGCAGCGATAGTTTCTAAGCCAAGCCTTTTTAACTCAGCAAGGGTGAAAATACGAGGTTCCTTGACACCTTGAATACGAATTTCCCATGCGTCCCGATTATCAACAATACTTGGACTTGGTGCTGGAAGATTATTTCGAATATAAAGTTGCTCGGCTGGCGTGATAACACTTGTACCAAATGCTGAGCGCTTTGTTTCAATAGTTGTTGAACTATGAATAATCAGACTTTTAGGGTCTTTCCAAGCGACATAAGGAGGGAGTGGCTTTATAGCCTCTGAAGCAGCTTGAGCGAAAATATTTTTTTGAAAACCCGCAAGCCCTGCAATGATGGTTGAGCTGGCGCTACTAATCAATAATTTACGGCGTGTTAGATTATGAAATTTAGTCATTTTTATCTTTCATTTTGAATGAGTACATTAGGAATGTTATCAATATTTATATCTCAACATTATCTATTGCAACGAATTTAAACTAAATAATGTTCATATTATCAGTATTCACAAAGATAAGCCTGTATTAATCAAATTGGATTGATGCCCTAGGTTTGCGTTGCTTAAATAAGAGCTTTTCATCTAACTTGCCTATGAATCATTGGTTAGAAAAATATGTAATGTTCAGACTTATTCATTTACTAGGGTTTCCTATAGTATTTTTAATCTGAAATAAGAGAAAAATGTATAAAACTTTTTATTTCAAATGAATCTTACACAACTCATTTATGTCAGTAAAGCAACCCAATTGATGGGAATGCTGTCATTAACCCAAATTTTAGATAGTTCCGTTAGGTGGAATGAAGCTCACGAACTAACTGGTGTTTTGTTTTACGATAATGGTCATTTTTGTCAATTGCTAGAGGGTGACAAATACGAAATCTTGAATGTTTGGGAGAGAATAAGTAATGATAAGAGGCATCATATTCTCAGGCGGCTCGAATTGACCTCTATTGAGAACAGAAGCTACCCCAACTGGAAACTAAGATTTCATGGGGCAGAACAAATTTCAAATCACTTTAAAGAAATGTCTCAGGTATTGGACGGTATGCCAGAACATGATCACGATTTATTACGGCTAATCAAAACAGTTTCATCTGAATGATTAGCGTCAAGCTCAGATCGTGTGACTTGGTTCAGTCTGTGGCATACCAATGAAGTTATTAAATACTTATTCCCTTGCTTACTACTTATTAAAGTGTCCCTAAACAATTCTCTAGATATCTTTTTGAATCAATGCAATCTTTTGTGTGACGCAAATGCTTGAATCTTATACTTTATAATAGAACAGTATGATTAATGTAAATAATTTCAGGAGCTAATTGTGAGCAAAATTGCAAATAATATTGGATGGAGTTTTGTTGGATGGATATTAATTCTTGCAGGCTTAATGTTTGTCGTTCAGGGTTACAAGCCGATTGTGTTTGGTATTGGAATACTTATCATTCTTTATCGTCAGATGACTTTTTATACCGATAAATATGACTCCAAGATATAAGATTAATGCTCGCTGCTGCAATGAGTTTTAGGGTTAATTGGTGCTTCTTTTGATCTGATCGAAAACTTTAGATCGATCATAGCTTACTTAAATTCATAATAAGAGACTTGATCTAAGGTGTATGGTGTTGATGAATTTGAAACGAATAATTTTTTAGTCCAAACATCCACTAATAACTCATTAATTTATTGGCGGAGAAGGAGGGATTCGAACCCTCGGTACCTTGCGGTACGCCTGATTTCGAGTCAGGTACATTCGACCACTCTGCCACTTCTCCAATCCAATCTATATTACACTGATTCGAATCAAATTTTCATGATTCTGATATCCTATTGTGATGAAGTCATCTTTATGTAAATGAGGCCGTATGAATTACACCAAATACCATCTTCCTGCTGTTTTTTCTCCCGTGTTAACACCCGTCAATAGGGATTTTGCGCCGGATCATGCCAAGCTACTTAAGCAATGTCAATGGTTGGATGTCAATGGGGTAGGTCAAGCCATTTTTGGTACAAATTCGGAAGCTAATTCTTTTTCAGCATCTCAAAAATTGCATGCTTTAGAGCATCTTATTCTTGGTGGATTAAATCCAAAACACATGATGCCTGGAACGGGGGCTTGTTCCATTGATGAAACAGTCGCAATGACAGCGGCTGCCACCCATGCAGGTTGCGCTGGGGTGCTCATGCTAAGCCCTTTTTACTACAAAGATGTCAGTGATGATGGTTTATATGGTTTTTATGCCAAGGTGATTGATAAAGTTGCAGATTCTAAATTAAAAATTTATGTATATAACATTCCACCTGTGACCAAAGTCACGTTAAGCGTACCACTCTTACAAAGATTGGTAAAAGATTTTCCTGAGACCGTTGTTGGAATTAAGGATAGTTCTGGCGATTGGACCTATACAGAATCCGTGATTCAGGCATTAGCTGGTTCTGGTTTTCAAGTATATGCAGGTAGTGAAACTTTCTTGATGAGAACATTGAGGGCGGGGGGCATGGGCTGTATTTCCGCTACAGCAAATGTTAATCCTCAAGCGATTTCAGAATTAGCAGGACATTGGCAAGATGCTGATGCTGATGAAAAACAAGCAAAATTAGATGTGGTTCGGTCTACATTTGCTAAATATCCGATGATTCCTGCCATGAAAACAGCTGTAGCACATTTTTCAAAAGATGCTTCATGGACTCCAGTTGTGCCTCCGCTCATTGATTTAAAACCTGAGCAACAATCAGCACTTTTAGCTGATTTAGACAAGATTTTATTTACGATGAACGGATTGTAAAAAAGTTAACCTGAAATGACACAAGGATTTTTATGGATAACAAACAAAAACCAAATGATTTAGAAATGAAACTTGTTAAGTTTTTAATACCGTCAGGTAACTTGATGGTATCTGTTTTTCATCATATTGCCTTGTTTGTTATTGGTCTTGCAACGGTGTGGTCTGCAGGTTATGCAGTGATGGAAATGTTTCAAAAGACCCACGCCTCGGTTGAAGATTTATTACTTTTATTTATCTATTTAGAAATTGGTGCCATGGTGGGTATTTACTTTAAAACTAACCATATGCCAGTCCGTTTTTTAATTTACTTAGCCATTACCGCAGTCACAAGATTGATTATTGATGTCGTCAATGTCAAACACGAGGCGAGTATAGAAGTCATGTTTTTAGGGGGAGCAATCTTAATCCTTGCTTTTGCCAATCTAGTTGTACGTTATGCATCTTATAAATATCCTTCAAAAATAAACATTGAGGAAGATTGAAGTGGCTAAGTTTGGTCAAGCATTACAGAAGTGGAATGAACGGTTTTCAAGTAATGAGTATCTATTTGGACAACAAGTAAATCATTATTTAGCCGCTCAACAAGATCGATTTCACGGAGGTAAGGCTTTAGCGATTGCCGATGGAGAAGGACGAAATAGTGTTTGGTTGGCGCAGCAGGGCATTGAAGTTGACGCCTTTGATTTTTCTCCTGTAGCCATAGAAAAAGCAAAAAAATTAGCTAAGATCAAAAGTGTATCGGTGCATTTTCAATGTAGCGATTGGCAATCATTTCATTGGACAACAAATACGTATGACTATGTTGTTGGGATATTTTTCCAATTTGCAGATCCACAGGATCGTGCTGATATTTTTGCCAAAATGGACCAATGCCTAAGACCTGGCGGATTGCTTATTATTCAAGGTTATGGAGAAAAACAACTTGATTACAATACTGGTGGACCAGGAGTTTTAGAGAATCTATATACCGAAGATTTACTCAAGTCAGCATTTACTGGCTATCAAATTCTGGATAGCCGCTCATATGAGCAGGCAATCGAAGAGGGAGACGGACACGCTGGCATGTCTGCACTTGTGGGATTTGTTGCACAAAAATCTTAGATCAGCCCCGTAGCGTAGTACACCGCAATAACAAAAAATACTACAAGCGTCTTAATTATCGTAATCGTAAAAATATCCTTATAAGCAATTTTGTGCGTTAAGCCAGTTACAGCTAAGAGCGTTATCACAGCACCATTATAAAATCCATAAAGTTCCTTAGTTGTTATCAATGGATAGAAGTAAATATTTCTGATTCAATCATAGATCAATTGAATGACATTTTTCTAGTGTCAACAATAGGGTTAATTGAAAATCGAAATCAAACTTATAATAGATTAATTATTTTTATAACTTTTAAGTCAAACATTATGCCCACCAGTAATCAGGTAGAGAAGCCAAGCTATACAGCGCATCAGTTAGATCCCGTTCAGAGTATTCATAGCGATCTATTGGTCATTGGAGCTGGACTCGCTGGCTTAACCGTTGCTCTAAAAGTTGCAGAACAGCGAAAAGTGATTGTGCTCGCCAAGCGTGAACTCACAGAAGCAGCAACAGCATGGGCGCAAGGTGGCATAGTTGGAGTGTTAGATGAAAAAGATAGTTTTGAGTCACATGTTGGAGACACACTTGAAGCTGGGGCTGGTATTGTATCTGAGGCTGCAGCGCGCTACATAACAGAAAACTCTCAACAAGCGATCAAGTGGTTGGTTGATCAAGAAGTTGCATTTACCCAAGATCCCGAAGGACCTTTAGGTTTACATTTAACACGAGAGGGTGGACATACCCATCGACGGATTGCGCATGCTGCAGATGCGACTGGTAAAGCAATTCATATGGCCTTACTCGATAAAGCAAAAGCGCACCCGAATATTCAGTTATTAGAAAACTGGGTAGCAATTGATCTCATTACAATGCGCAATTTAAAAGTAAAACCTAATAAAGAATACAAAAAAAGTGTCATGAAAGATCGGTGTTTCGGCGTTTACGCGTTCGATATAGTGCGTAATGAGGTTTTTGCTGTGACTGGTAATGACGTGGTAGTAGCAACCGGTGGCGTTGGTAAAGTATATAAGTACACATCTAATCCAGACACCTCTACAGGTGATGGCATCGCCATGGCTTATCGTGCGGGATGTCGTGTTGGCAATATGGAATTTATTCAGTTTCATCCAACGTGTTTGTATCATCCACAAGAAAGAAGTTTTTTAATTACCGAGGCTTTGCGTGGAGAAGGCGCTTATTTAAAATTACCAAATGGTTATCGTTTTATGGCCGATCATGATGAACGATTAGAGCTAGCTCCACGGGATATTGTTGCAAGAGCCATTGACTTTGAGATTAAAAAACATGGTATTGATTATGTTCTTTTGGACGGAACCCATTTAGGTGCTGAGTTTTTGAAAGATCATTTTCCAACCATTTATGCAAGATGTTTAGCCGTTGGGGTTGACATCACGAAACAGGGTATTCCGGTTGTACCTGCTGCGCACTATACCTGTGGTGGAGTTGTGACTGATTTGCATGGGCAAACCGATTTACCACATTTATATTCTGCTGGTGAAGCAACCTATACTGGATTACATGGTGCCAATCGTTTGGCGAGTAATTCCTTATTAGAGTGCGTTGTGATTGGTAAAGCCACTGCAGATAAAATTTTGGAGCAAGATTTGGTCACTATGCCAGAAGTGCTTCCTTGGGATGATAGTCAGGTAGAGGATGCAGATGAGCAAGTTGTGATTGCCCATAATTGGGATGAGTTACGCTCTTTGATGTGGAACTATGTCGGGATTGTACGAACTACCAAGAGACTTGAAAGAGCCTTGCACCGGATTGAGCTTTTAAAGCAAGAGGTCCATGATTACTACTCTAATTTCCACGTGAATCGGGATTTGATTGAGTTACGTAATTTGATTGTTTGCGCAGAGCTGATTGTGCTTTCAGCGCTTGAGCGTAAAGAAAGTCGCGGATTACATTTTAGCCGTGATTACCCACAAACCTTTGCTATGTCATACCCGACCATCATTACTCCAAAAAGATAAAGACTACATTCTTTCTAAAACGCGCATAGAGTAGTCAATAGCGACCACATCTTTGGTGAGTGCTCCGACGGAGATACGATCAACACCTGTCATGGCGATCTCACGCAGTTTCGTCATTTCAACACCACCTGATACCTCCAGTTCTGCACGATTATTGGTGATCTTCACTGCACGATACATATCCTCAATTGAAAAATCATCAATCAAAATATGTTCCGCACCTGCTGCAAGAGCTTCCTCTAATTCTATAATAGATTCCACTTCAATTTGGATCATGACACCTGAATTAAGTGCTTTGGCATTTTTAAGCGCCGCTTGAATACTACCTGCTGCTATGATGTGATTTTCTTTGATTAAAATACCATCCCAAAGAGCAAGACGATGATTTTTTCCACCCCCCACCCGAACCGCATATTTTTGAGCCTGACGTAGTCCAGGAATTGTTTTACGAGTTTCTAAAATTTTGCAACCTTTTGGGTTTGCTTGAATATCCGTAATGGCG
>Ga0214921_10009205_pt1 | contig 12557 bp, 11 predicted proteins | sample LL1505_MetaG_FD_177992 | JGI IMG/M metagenome (GOLD analysis project Ga0214921, IMG submission 177992) | Freshwater microbial communities from Lake Lanier, Atlanta, Georgia, United States - LL-1505 | ecosystem: Environmental > Aquatic > Freshwater > Lake | place: USA: Georgia | collected... | reverse complement strand
ATCAGCAAGCACATCAGCACTCCAACGTAATCTTACTAAATCTGAAGTAAATATAATAGATTTCATAGGTGGTTATTTAGATAAACTACAAAAAAATAGAAAATATTAATTTTGATTTGAATTTATAATTAGTTAAATTCAAATCATTTATTTATTTATTAAAAATATGATAATTGGAATAGATTTAGGTACCAATAATGTATGCTTATCTTATTTTTTAAATAATGAACTAATCCTCATAAAAGACAATCAAGATAATCAATTTATAAAATCTTTAATTGCAATTAATAATGATATGATAATCGCAGGAAATGATGTATTAAATATTAATGATAAAGAATGGACTATTATTCGAAATCTAAAAAGATTAATTGGAATGAGTGATGAAAAACTAACAATACAAACAAAAGAATATACTATAGTTGAATTAACTTCATTCTTACTCACCAAAATAAAAAAAATTATAGATAATCATTTACTTTCTAAAAATTTATCCAATTCTTACGAAATTATCTTAACCGTACCAGCTTATTTTAATGAAAAACAACGCCAATCTACCAAAGATGCATTCTCATTATGCGGAATGAAATTACTACGTATAATTAATGAACCTACTTCTGCTTGTATTACTTATTATCATTATCATAAAAATTTTGATAAAAATGTAATGGTAATAGATATAGGTGCAGGTACAACTGATATTTCTATTTTAACTGCATCTAAAGATGAAGATAATATGGATATTTATGAAGTAATTGGAACAAGTGGAGATAATTTATTAGGTGGGGAAGATGTAAATAATTTATTATTTGATCATTTAAAAATGGATAAAACGGAAGAGAATATAAAAAAGATAGAAAAAATAAAAATAAATTTATCTGATAAAATAGAAACAGATATTTTAACAATTGAAACTTATGAAAAAATATTAGAATCATTAAAAGATAAATTATTATTACCTATTGAAAAAGTATTAAAAATTTCTAATTTTGAAAAAACTGATATTAATAATGTTATCCTAATTGGAGGCACTTCAAAGGTTCCGTTCTTTAAGAGAGTCATCGAAGAATATTTTTCTAATAAATTTGATTATATTATAGATCCAATGACTGCAGTATCTTTTGGTGCTGGATTATATGGTTATAAATTAACAAATAATCAACTAATCTTAATGGATATAGTACCATTATCATTAGGAATAGAAACTGTAGGAGGACAATTTGTTCCTATTATTGAAAGAGGTAGTACTATACCAGTTTCAAAAACAAAACAATTTACTACGGAAGTAGATAATCAAGAAGAAGTTACAATAAAAATTTATCAAGGAGAAAGTCAATTTATTCATGAAAATTTTTTAATTGGTGAATTTATTTTAAAAAATATTCCAAAACAACCTAGAAGTGTTCCAGTAATAAATGTTAATATAAATATAGATTTAAATGGATTAATTAATATAACAGCAACTGATCGTAAGAATTTTGCTAGTTCAAAATTAACTATTGAAAATAAAACAAAATTAAGTGATAATGAAATTGAAACTATTATAGAAAATAAAAAAGTAAATGATCAATTATATAATGATTATATAGGAATGATTGATAATTTTTATTTATTTAGAAATTATTATGAAAAAATTAATTATAATACCAATATAAATTGTGTTAATAAAATGAGTGATGAAGAAAAATTAGAAATTACAAAAGATATAAATGAAACTAATATATATATTTGTAGTATCGTTAATAAATTTGAATACAAATTAAAATTAGATATTAATAAATATACTGATTCTTTTCAAGAAATTAAAGAAAATGATATTAAAAGATTAGTCGAACTAATTAAATTAAAAAATGATGAAATTAAAACAAAGTATGAATTGTTAATATTGAATTATAGTAATAATGAATCTCTATTAAATAATAATACAGATACTCTAGCAGAAATTGAAGAAGTAAACTCTAAAAATGATGAATCAGAAGAAACTTTCATAAATTTAATTGTTCCAGAAGAACATGACTTTAGTAAAGAATTTTATGATTTAATTGAACAATTACATGTAAATATGAATGATTTTGAAATTAAAGATAATGCTAAATTAGAATTAATTGAATATATAAGTAATTTAATTGAAGGAGATCATACTTATGAAGATAAATTAAATAAATTAAATAGTTTTGTAGATAATTTAATTAGATAATTTTATGATTTTATAATTTTTATTATTATGTAATATATTACAATGAAGGGGATTTTTATAAGCGATGATCCAGATTATTATTTAAATCAACAAAATACAATTAATTCATTAAAAGAACAAATAAAATCTTTAGAACAAAATTTAATTTTATTGCATTCAAATAAGGTTAAAGAACCTATTTTAACGGAGGAGGAACGGATAGATAGACAGGGTAGACAGGCATATGAATTTATGAAAAAAGAAAAAACTAGTTTAGCACAAGTACGATCAAATAGACCAGAAGAAATTGTAGAAAAAAGAGAAGAAAGTACAGAAGGACTAAATGATAGAGTACAACTAAATAGAGATAAACAAGGACAAATTTTACAAAATGTAGAAAAAAGAGAAGAAAGTACAGAAGGACTTTATGATATAGCTCCACCACAACATAGATTAGAAATTGTTCCTCCTCCAACTATACCATCAATTGCAACAGACCAAAGTGTTTCATTACCAACATCTGATAAAGACTCAGAAATTGAAAGATTAAAAGCAGAAATTACAAGATTACAAGAGGAATTAAGAAAGTGTGCATTAAGACAATCGCAATCTGGTAATGCAAGTAGTAACAGAGATCGAATTGCTAGATTTAAACTAGATTATATTACAAATTGGGTCCATCGAAATTTATTTATAGCTGATAAAACTAGAGATCCTATAAGATATCAAGAAAAAAAAGATATATTAACAGGCAAAATAGAAATTGATAAAAGTAAACCTATTTATCATCAAATAGCTCGTAATCCGACATCTGACGAATATACTGAATTTCTATATAAACATGTAAATAAAACTGAAGTATTAGGAAAAAAAATTACTGAAGAAGAAATTTGTTGTGCGGTTGCAGAATATTTTAGTGTTTATAATATTACAATTCCTTCTATTAATCCAGATTGGAAACCTCCAATTATAAAACCAATAGAAATAAATGAAGCAACATGTGCAGTTTTTAGAAAACAACTAAGAAGGATGTTTGGTCAACAAAGTACAAAAGATAATTGGAAAGTAACAGAAGAACAATATGCTGAATTATTACAAATACAAAATCCTATAGGATATTTATCCACAGATCAAAAAATTCAATGTTTAACTTTTCTTGGAGTAGTAAAACCAGAACCTAAAGAATTACAAAAATCACAAATATGTATAGAAGTAGAAGATTGGTTAAAAAGTATAACTATACTAAATAAACCAACTCTTAAAGAATATACTACTTTTATTAATGGTAAAGATAAAATAGAAATAAATAAATGTCTTAGAAAATCTGGAATTAAAGTACCATCTTTAATACAGTGTACTATTGTTTCTAAATGGATCAATGATAATAACTTTAATAAACCTATTATTCCTAAAGATCTATATGATACTTTTATTAAAACACAAAATGCTAAAATTAAATTAGAAACAAATATAATTGATGAATGTATTGAAGCTTTAGGATATACTGTTCCAATTGCTGGTGGAAATTATAATTATCAAAATAAATACCTCAAATATAAAGCTAAATATTTACAATTAAAAAAACTATTATAAAATTAAATAATAATAATTTGTATATTATTATAATTTAAAATATAAATATATTTATAATGAACATAAAGGAATATAAGAATTACGTACTTCGACTTGAATATGATAAGTATGTTACTATAATTGATAAGTTACGCAGACATATTCATCAATCTGATAAAAATAATATTATATCAACAAATGATAAAAACGTTTATTTAAATGAATTATTTGAAATCCTCAAAAAATTAAATATTATATACAATAGTTGCGTAATATCACCTGATATTTCCGATGAGAATGATCCATTAATTATATCATTAAATGAACAAAAAAATTTTGAATTAATGTATTCTCATATTGAAAGATTAAGAGTTATAAAAAATAATACTCTTTTATTTAGTGATAAAATTAATATTCCATTATATGATATTAAAGACTTATTAAAAATTTTAGTAAATAATATTGGTATGGAAAATATAGAAAGTATTATTAATTTATATACAAATAATTCTTATGATGAAAGTAGTAAAAGATTATTTGATTTTTATAATAAAATATTTTTTCCATTAAGTATTAGTGAAATTAAAGTAAGTAATCGTATTGAACATGATAATAATTTTAACTTATTTAATGAAAATATTTTTATTAAGAAAAATATAAATTCAAAAGATGATTTAGTTGATAATTTATATGATTTATATATTTATGATATTAAAAAAAGTACATACATAATAATAAAAGGAAATTTTATTAATGATGATATAAATATTCATTTTAAAACATCTCAAATTACAAATATTGGATTATATAATAAGAGAAAACATATTGAAACAATGATTGATGAATTAGATGAATGTGATAGTAAAAATTTAAAGAAAAATATTTTAAAATATTCAAGATTATCAGATATTATCGTATTATCAATGAGTGAATATATTAAATATTTAGATGATTTATATTTTAAATATCTCAATTTAAATAATAAAACAATTACTCAAATATTCAAAGATTTTATTGATAAACAAAATCATTCATCCGATATTTATTATATTATTAGAATTCTATTATTAGGTGATGATAATTCAATTAATTTAGCTGGGATGATATTTAATTTATTAAGAGATAAAAAATCTTTACAAAATATTTGTGATATTATATACAATAATTTACCATTTATGAGTCAATTAAGATTAAAAAAAATAAATATGAGTCTAAAAGATGATAATAAAACATCCATTACAAATACAAATACAAATCCAGATACAGATTATAAAAAACAAGTAATGCATTCAAAATATATACCAGAAAGTGTTAAACAATTTGTTTTAGAAAAAATAGCTGAAATGAAACTAAATAATAATGATTATTATAAACAATTAATGTATGTAAAAACTATTATAAATTTTCCATGGTCTAATCCAGATGATATTAATTTCTTTAAAAACAAATTAATCACCCAGAATTTAAGTACCTATATGAAAGACTTGAATTCAAAAATGAATAATTTAACATTTGGACATAAAAAAGTTAAAGAACAATTAATATTACAGGTATCTAGATGGATATCAAATCCAGAAGGTAAAGGATCTTGTATTGCATTATATGGACCACCTGGTGTTGGCAAAACTTTATTAGCTAAATCAATTGGAGATGTATTGGATATTCCATTTATTCAGATTACATTAGGTGGACAAAATGATGGAGAATTATTGCATGGTCACGGATATACTTATTCTGGATCTCAACCTGGAATAATTGTAAGAAAAATGGCAGAAGTAGGTAAAGGAAGATGTATTTTATATTTTGATGAATTAGACAAATCCTGTGCTAAACATGGTGGATCCACAAATGAAATATCATCTATTTTAATTCATTTAACAGATCCAAATATGAATAAATCATTCCAAGATAGATTTTTTCAAGGAGTTGATTTTCCGTTAGATAATTGTATTATTATGGCAAGTTTTAATGATAAAAAATTAGTAGATCCTATATTATTAGATCGTTTTACAGATATTGAAGTTAAAGCATATTCTGTTTATGATAAAATAGAAATTATAAATCGTTTTATGATTCCTGAATTAGTTAAATCAATCGGATTTAAAAGTACTATTAAAATAGATGATGAAACATTAAAAAAATTAATTATTGATTTTACTGTTGAAGCTGGTGTAAGAGATATTAAAAGAAAAATGGAATTAATAATTATGAAATTAAATAAGGATTTTATGTTATCATCTTATCCTGAATCTGTTACACTAACATATGATCAAATTGTAAAAATATTAGATGAAAAACCAATGACTAATACTGTAGTTCATAAAAATCCAGAAATAGGAATTATTAATGGATTATATGCTACGTCTAGTGGAATAGGTGGAATAGTACCAATCCAAATTAAGAAAAATTTTTCAGGTGATTCTTCTTTTAATTTTAAATTAACTGGTTCATTAGGTGATGTAATGAAAGAAAGTATCCAATGTGCATTTACAATGGCTGTTAATTATATCAATGATAATAAATTAGTTGATGATATAAATTTAGAACTAAAAAATAAATTTAGTAATGGGTTTCATATTCATGCACCTCATTGTGGCACACCTAAAGATGGACCTAGTGCTGGTGCTGTATTTACAGTTTGTTTTATTTCTATTCTTTTAGGAAAAAAAATAAAAAATAATATTGCTATGACAGGTGAAATAGATTTATTAGGCAATGTTACTAAAATTGGTGGATTAGATCATAAATTAATTGGTGCTAAAATGGCTGGTGTAAATTTAGTATTAATTTCTAAAGAAAATGAAGAAGATCTTGAAGATATTATAAAAGATTTTAAAGATCTATTTGATGAAAATTTTAAATATAAAATAATTAATAATATTAATGAAGCTGTTAATGAATTTTTAGTTTCTTAAAATACCAATTTTATTAATATCTGGAATAATTAATTCCTTAATTAGTAATTCATTTGGTTCATAAATCCATGTATTTGGATTACTCATTTGTCTGGGTCTAATTGGTGCATCATTCCAACTAATCATTGTTTTAGTATAAACCCAACTTGCTCTTTTTTGATATTTATCATTTGTAAAAACTTTACATTCCATATTATTTGAAATTATATGATTATGTAATTCATGAATTAATTGGTCATCTGGACATGTTTCATGTGGTCCATGTAAAAATGCATATAAAAAATATGGAATATTTACACCATCTAATTCACGTTTAAATCTTTGTTCATTTGCTATTTTGCCAATAATAAATGGTACTAGATTTAATTCAAAACATTTATTAAAAATATTAGTCCAAATTAAGATGATTTGGTTTTTTGGCAGTTTAACAATTGCATTTGAAGCATCAATAATAGCATAACCATTCATATTAGAAGGTAATTTAGATTTTATATTTAGCAAATCTAATAAAAATAATGGCACTTTCTCTCTTATTTAATATAATGTATTACATTTATATTAAATAAAAATTGAATTGTTTAATTTTTATTTAATAAATTATATATAATTAATCTAAAAATGGAAGTAAATGATCAAGTAGAAAATTATGCATATTTTAAAGTAAGGTATTTTTCAATGATTAATAAAGATACCAAAGAAGAAGTTATATTAGATGGATTACTACGAGATTATATTTATTCTGAAAAATATAAACTACAATTAATTACCGACGAACATTATGATCCACCCATATTTATTAATTTTCTTAAATTTTTTTCAACTTTATATCCAAATGATAAATTTATAGTTTTTTATAAATATGAGTATTTTAATCACGATCACATAAATACTTATACAAATCGTATGAGTGTTCATAATTCAAATATTGTAGATAAAATAGGTATGATGGATATCTAATTTGAATTATTATAGTATATGTTCATTTATTTTTCCAAAAATATTATAAAAATATCCATTTAATAAATCTGATGGAGTTTTAATTTCAATAGATTTTAAAAAGTCATTATCTAAAATATTTGACCAATCCCAATTCATTTGATCTTTTGATTTTTTTTTATATTCATCAATAATCTCAATATTAAAATAGTTTGAAAAATATAATTTTAAAAATTTTAATTTATCAGGATTATCTTTGCAAAGTTCTGATAGACTTGTTGAACCCAAATTTCCACCATTATATACATCAAAAATAATATTATATATATCTTTATATTCTGATTTATATAATTTAATATCTTTATATTCATCATTCAGATTTGTTAAACCAAAATCATTTATTTTTGGAAAAAACTTTTTTTGAGGAACATAATATTTTTTTTTATTAAAGTTATAAGTATAAAAATTTCCATTGTCTTTTTCACGTAATCCTAAAATATTTCTCATAAATAAATCATTGTGTGTAAAATATGGATATACTTTTTGAATTGATAAAATTGTATGAATAATCTGAAAGAAAAATATATCAAGATATTTTTCCATATCAATTTCTGGTAATTTACTGACATCTTTTATAAAATCTGCACAAGAATAATCACAATGTTCAATTTCAATAACTTTATATTTATCATTTATTTTTTTAATTGGATGACCTCTGAAAAATTGATTACACATTTTTGTTTTTTGATCTTCAGCTAAATTCATAAATTCAACATAAGATTTTGGACATTTTTTAAATAATGATTTAGCATTATTACAACTATTTGAATTTTTATATTTTACAATATGATTAGAAATATTTTTATCTATGATATTTTTTGTCAATAATTTATATATTTCAATTTCATTATTTACCAGTATATTTTTGTCTTTAATTTGTTTATCTAATTGAATATCTAAAGTAAAATTATATAAAGTAAATATTTTATAAACTCTTTTATCTTTTGTAATGGCTATTATTGCAGAACTACCACCATCTCCAAATAAAATTTTATCTGTATCATCTATTGAACATTTTTTACTACCACCACCAATTTGATTATTTATATCTATATTTTTTAAATTCAAATACTTTGTCTTATATTTTATATATTTATCTTTATAGTCCATATATATATATATAAATATATAAAATACAATAAATTATTTGAAATTTTCAAGGGTGTATAATAAACCAACTAACCAATACTTGCTCTTTTAATATATTTACTAACAATATTATTACTTATTGGTGAATTTCTATTAAAATCTTTTGGAATATGAATATTTAATTCTTTGATAATATCAATTGGGATTGGTTTAATTTTTGCACTAGAATGAATACATCCCATTATTTTTTTTATAATATAATAATATTATAATATTATAAAAAATGATTTTAAATAACTTAAATAAGTTGTTAACAGCATTTATTATATCCGTTATAATTTTTGGAATTTATGTAGAAGTAAATCCAAAAATGACTAATATATGGTATAGAGTTAATTCAGAAGGAATTAAAACTATTCAATTAGATAATTTATTGGAATTAATAACTGGACCTTTAAGATACATCTTTTATTGGTATCCTAATTATTGGGATATAAATTATTTTATATATTTAATAATAACTTTTGTTATTATTGAACAAATAAATAAAAAAAATTTAAACTTCCAAAGTTAATAACAAATCAAATCTATAATTATTACATCCATAATTCATAATAAATTTATTAAAATTATACAATGATTGCATTAAGAATTCGTAATGATTATCATACTCATTAATAATGTTTTTGTAATCTAATTTTGATTTGTAAAATTGACTTAATGACATTTTTAAAATCGCCTCAGTCATTTTATTATCGGTTATTATATATTCATATTCTAATATTTTCTTATATGTTTTTGTAATTGTTACATCACTTATACTAAATAGTTTGGATATTATTTTTTTATCTATTTCAAGATTAGCATTTTTTAATGCTACTAATAATGAAGCACTTGCGACTGATGGAGGTTGATGACCACTTGCAATATCTAATTTAGTAATATTAATTGATATTTTTTTTGCTTCTTCAAGCACTGATTGAGGAATCTTTAATTTTGTACCAAATCTTTCAATATAATTTATTGCAAGATTACTCTTATTTTCATTCATATATTTGTAATTATCTATCAGGTTATCATATTTACGATTTCCTTTGGTAATTTGTTTTACTGTTAAACCAAAAATATCTGCAATTTCTTTGGTTGTTCTAGGCAATCCTTGATTTTTTGCTCCATTATATACACAAGAAGCAATCAAACTTTTTCGATTTAATCCTCTAATAATAATCGGTTTTCCATTCGGACATTTTATATCACTAATATGTTTATATAAAATTTTTGCATTATCTTTTATTGATGTTACTATCGCGGCTTTATCACACTTTGAATCAATATATTGATGCACTTCGTATAAACTTCTTTCCTTATACGGCATTTGACTCCAATCATGAACCATTTTAATTTTATCATATTTGTGACTCTTAATATTTGTACCTAATGATGATTGTGGGAAAAAATAACTTGTAGCATTACCACAACGATCATTTTCACCGCCACCACCATCTTCACCAGTGATCCATTCTGGATTTTTATCTAATGTAAAACCACGAACAGTTCCACAATCTTGACAAACTGAAGCTCCTTTTAGATCAACAATTACATTTAATCCTTTGCATTCATTACAAAAATTACAATCAAATTTTACTTTTTGATTATTTGTTTGTTTTTCATCAAATTCTTTCCATATATCATCTTCTAGATTTATATCGTCCATTTATATATAGGAAATATTATTGTTTAAGAATATCTTTTTATATCAATTTTTTTAAATATTTTCAAAGAAAATATTTAAAAAAATTGATAGCGATGCGAAGCGAGATCCAATTTTTTTAATTTATTAATTTATTTTCTTATTAATTTATTTTAAAAGAAAATATTTAAAAAAATTGATAGCGATGCAAAGCGAGATCCAATTTTTTTAAATATTTTTTTATTTTCTTATTAATTTTTTTTCTTTGAAAATATTTAAAAAAATTAATAGCGATGCGAAGCGAGATCCAATTTTTATCTTAATTTACTAATAATTATATTCTTTAAAATTTGATGATTAATTATATCTAAATCAGTCCTACCGAAATTATTCATTTTACTAGATATTTCAGCTAAATGGCGTATTTGTTGTTTAATTGGATATCTATCTGTATAAGATTCTCCATCTCTTACATATAAGGCATATTCGATTGCAAAATCTATCGTAAGCTCAACTCTTTCTATCTTATCACTAGTATCATTTATACTTATAAAATTATCATTTTCAAAATCATACAATAATAACCAAAAATGGCCAACTGCCTGATTAAATTCATTACTATTCCCTACTAATAATGCATATAGATTCCATGTAGTAAATTGCGTAAAAGAAGGATCTACTTTTTTTCCATCTGGTTTATAAATAAGATATTTATTTTGTACAAAGATTTCTTTAGTATAAGATACTTTTAAATCAGTATGAATAAATATTTTTGAGAAATTATCAGCAATATAATAACAAAATAATTTATCAGAAATATCACTAAATACATTTAGATAAAATATTAAAGAAACTCTTGAAAATTTTTGTGTATCTAACTCAATAATTTCTGTACATTGATCTGCATTAGTTTTAGATTCACTATCAATATTAACAAAAGTTTGACCAGTTAAAAATAATCCTTCAATATTATTGTAACTTAATACTGTTGTATATTTAATTAATGGATAATATAAAAAATCATAAAATGAATTAATCGGACCTGTATAACCTAGACTTCTATTACATTCTATTTTATGATCATTTATAATAAACTGTTCTCCATTATAATTGGGGCTACCATTTTTAATTAATGTTTTATTTAATAAAAAAAATATATATTTTAATTTAAAAAGTAATTCATCTAATAATTTATTTATTTCAAATGGAGGATCTAGTTTCTTATAAGATATATTTGAATTTGTTATTTTGTCAATATTATATACCATTTCTCTAAATTCTACAATTGAATATAAAAAATGTATACTAGCATTATTATAACATAATGAAGAACAATTATCTATAAATCTTGAATTATCAAAATTTACTAATGGATTTGTCATTAATATAAATTATATATTAATTCAAAATTTATAATTTAATTCTATACATGTTCTATTTAGAATAAATTTTGTACTTGATTAATTAAATTATCTAATAATGATTTAGGTTGAGAGTTATTCATTGGTGGAGAATCTTTCATTGCGTCTTTAATTTCTGTATTAAGTCCTTTTTTAGGTGATATTTTTTTCTTTAATAAATTTGAAGCGTTTTTAGCAGCTAATGCAGTTGCTGCTGCTGCTGATTTTGCTGCTTCAAGTACTTTAGGTGATCCTTCTCGTACTGCGGATGCTGCGTTTTTAGCAGCGGATGCAGTTGCAGATGCTGCGTTTTTAGCAACGGATGCAGTTGCTGCGGCTGCTCTTCTTGCAGCTTCAAGTACTTTAGGTGATCCTTCTCTTACTGCGGATGCTGCGTTTTTAGCAGCGGATGCAGTTGCAGATGCAGCGTTTTTAGCAGCGGATGCAGTTGCAGATGCAGCTGATTTACCTAATCTTTTAAGCATGCCCCATGTTGTATTACTTTTAAATTCATCTTTTTTTAATACTTTTATATTACCATCTTTTAATTGAATAGTATATGCATTATTTGCTTCATCAATTTTAGTAATATTACCTATTTCTTTGGTATTATTTATTTTAACTTCTTCATCAATTTTATATCCACCAATTTGTTGTTTTAAAGCTAAATATTTTGCTTTGTATTTTAAATATTTTTGTTCGTAATTCATTTATATATA
>Ga0214921_10009203_pt1 | contig 12559 bp, 28 predicted proteins | sample LL1505_MetaG_FD_177992 | JGI IMG/M metagenome (GOLD analysis project Ga0214921, IMG submission 177992) | Freshwater microbial communities from Lake Lanier, Atlanta, Georgia, United States - LL-1505 | ecosystem: Environmental > Aquatic > Freshwater > Lake | place: USA: Georgia | collected... | reverse complement strand
ATATATGGAAAAAATAAAAGTGTATTCTGTAGCGAAATGTGAATGTTGCCAAGAAGATATTAAATATAAAAGTGGATCAATAAAACTATGCGCAAATTGTAAAAGAAAAACAAGAAGATTAGCATACAGAATATCAGCAGCAAATTACAAAAATAATGAATGTGAAATATGTGGATTGAAAAGAAACACAATAGACGATTTAGAAATATTTGATTTTCACCATATAGATAAAATAAATAAATCTTTTGAATTAGGAGACAACATTGAATCTAAAAAATGGGAAACTGTCAAACAAGAACTAGATAAATGTATGATGCTATGCGCTAATTGTCACAGAAAACAACATCTATATATCCGCAATGACTCAATTGTCAAGATTGCTGAAAATCTTATATCTAAGTACAGCTAAAAAGGATGGTTATTCTCAGGGGAAAATGAAAAAACCTTAATACCCCCACCATCATCCTGTTAAATAAAAAAACACATAGCCGATTAGAGAGACCATGAGCTTTTTTAAGATGGGGGTGCGGATCCATATGGGAACCCAAATAGTAAATGTACCCCCCATGCCCTTTTGAGTATACCCTGGGTACCTTACTTATATATATCTTTCTTGTTCTTATATATCATATAACTAAACACTATCATCCATAACACTACTAATGAACCAATGCTAGTAATCAAAACATTTGAATAGGTCATATCTGCCCTCACATTCCTGGCTGGCTATATCTATCATTTCATCCCATAAGACATAATACCCTACGCTCTTCTTTAGTGTATGCGAAATTGCTTCATATTGTCTGCCTACCTGCTCATCTTTAAAAACAGCTAGGGTTTTGGTTTTATTGTTTATGCTTATATGTTTACCCTTAAGAGGATTGACATATACAAATACTTCATCTGCCCTTATTATATCATCCAACAGCGATACAGGGCTATTTTTTTCTTCTGACATATATTATTTATAAAAGAATACATGACAGACAGGGAGGGCTTTCGCCCTCCCTGATATATTAGCCGGTGATATCCACGTAGTAATCGTTGGGGATTGAGGAAAACACATCCTTAATATTGTACTTAAGTTCATCCTCACTCAATGTTAGTGTGTTAGTGTCATCCCACTCCTGAATCATACCGGAGGAAACAAAGTCAACCAGTACACTTTTGACCTTATTTTTATTGACCAGCACCATGTCAGTATCACCATATGTCCAATCAGCATACTCCACCACAGCATCACGCATTTCTGAATCAATACCGATGCCTACCAGAATCTCACCAAGTCTATTGTATTTAGCAATCATGTCTTTCTCCCTTACAACATAAGTATACCATCTCATCTACTATTCGCAAGGGAATAAATATATTATTATTGTGCTTGCTATGATGGTATAGGATGATATAATTAAGCCATGAAAGATACATACAACCTGATTGATGTTTCAGAAGAATCAACATCGGTAGAAAAGTTTGCTATCGCTGGTTCCCACAAGTTGGTTATTAAGTGGAAGGGTAGCAAAGATATGTACCTTTACACATTAACTAATGAAACTGGTGTAGGTTATTGGATTCGCTTGGTAGTGTCCCTTGGTTTTGGAAAGGCAACCAATATTATTAAGAAAGAATTTCCAAACTTTACCGTTGTGTGAAACATAGGGTAAACGCCCTATCATATATGACCAAGCTTGTCAAATAAATTTAATTTTTGATTGGCTTGGTCTTAGGTGGTAATTTACCACCTATAAAAATTTTGTCAACTATAAAATTAATTATTTTTTTGTAGATCAATCCTACCACACTTTTTTGGTTTTGTCAAGTAAAAAAATAATATATTTATTTTCATTTAAACGACAGCTTTTACTGGCGAACACTGCATGAAATGGTATACTTATGTCATGAACGAAACACTAACCACCCTCGTAGTTGACCTGACCGCTTCCTCCACACGTTTGATGGAAGCGAAGAAGGCTCTCACAATCGCAAACCTTAGCCTCATCAAGGTAGAGCGTGTTCTGGCAGAAAAGCGCAACATGGCAATCGTTGAAGGCAAAGCATCTGGTTCCAATGAATCACAACGCAATGCATCTTTGGCTATGCTCTTGGTGGAAGAAACCAAGTCGGTGGACATTGCATCCGATGATGTACTTATGGCAAAGTTGACGGTGGAACTAGCATCCATTGAAAACACTACAGTCAAGTATTGCATCACCGCTCTCACCGCTACCGAAGACTAAACTTCACAAGGGAGAGAATGATAATATTCTCTCCCTTGATTCTCTTGCATATGATGATATAATTAATCCAAGGAGATAGAGATGACATACCAAGAAAAAGTTTATAGCCGAGAAATTACACTGAATGATTTTGAGGTTTCTGTAGACATTTATTTGAAGAGTAATTTTCTAACAAACGAAGAGATTATTACACTAATTAAGCAAAAACACGCAGAAACTAGTGCCAAGCTTGATAAAATTCATTCAGACTATTTGAATGCACCAAAGCCACAAGACCCGTTTAAAGACTAAAAAAATCCCCTGAAATATGGGGATTATTCTTTGCTATGATGGTATAGGATGATATAATTAAGCCATGGAAAACACTATTGACCCATTCGACGACAACATGACTGAACCAATTTCTTGTCCTTTTGGCTGGGATTGTATTGAAGCAGATGATGAAGAAGAAATTGTAGACAACTTGGTACACTGGCTCGCTGATGGAATGCCAGATGATGTTCCAAGTAAAGATTAAATAAATATTAAATCTTTTTCCAAGGAATTTTATATTCCTTGGACTTAGGTTTGGCTTCGCCAAACCTAATGAGCAGATACTTATATAAAATATCTGCTCATTGTTTTTATATTGTTATTTCTACATGGTCTTTTAGTTTGAACACTGGATATGTGCAAAATCCTGATTTGTCTTCACGATTCATATCTTCAAAGTGTCCACAAAACATTACATCTTCAAGAATCCCAAGACAATCATTTGAATTAAAATGAAATTCTCTTGGGTCTAATTCTGTATTAGGAATATTAGTAGCCATTCTTGCAAAAGGAAAACCATCTTGAAAGAGCTGAATGCCAAGATGACCATTAGAAAATCTGCCAAACCGAGCAGTGAGCCATCCATGTTTTGATTTGAATTCTAACTTGTCCATGGGTTAAGTATATCATCTTAAATCAATGTGTCAAATAAATTAATTTTGTTGCAAGGGTTGTATATTATGGTATAATTACTCTATGAAACTTGAACAGGTATTGCCAATGCTCCGTGATGGTAAGACTATCACAAGAACAAAGCCTTATAATGACAAAAATACAGTGGTGTTTGTCAAGTTGGAAGATAATAAATTGAAATTTAAACTTGTCTTTACAACAGGTGAAATAATTAATTGGGCATATTACACTCTAAAAACAGAAGATATATTTTCAGAAAATTGGGAGTTAGCAGGATGACTTTAGATATGGTTAATCGTTTGTTATATGTAGTTGTTTGTGCTGGTGGAATTGTGGCATTCTTTGGTCACATGAGATTCTACACAATCACAGGTCTTAAGGTATTGAAGAATATACTTACAATTCTTGCTTATGCTACACCTCTTACATTGGTTTATGGTTTGTTTGAATGGATTATTACTGGTGATGGTAAAGTTGCATATTGGTTGTTTCAATATGGCGTGGGTGCTTGTATTGTTGGCTTGTTTTATTATTTTATGTGCTGTATGTTAAGTAAAGCAGATGACCGAGAAAAGGAAAGAGCAATCTAATGTATCCCAAAATCTTGACAAAGTGGTATATAGTGATATAATTAAACAGTGAGGGAATATGATGATGCTTGATGATTTTCCTATTGTAATCTGGTTCATTCAAAAGAAGAAAGATTACTATTTGCTTCTTGATTCTTGTGGTCAAACTGTAATGCGTAGAGGTGAGAATAGAAAAAATGAACTTTACAAATACTGTGAAGACAATGGTATAGACTGGCAAGAAGAATTTTAATATAAATCCCCAAGAATTTTATAGTTCTGGGGATTAGGTTTTGTGGAACAAAACCTATCATTTGTCAAGTATAGATTTGTATACACTCATATGATATAATTGATATGTAAGGAATTGAAATAATGAGTTTAGATAGGAAAATTATTGTGATGTTGTTACAAAAGGGTAAATCTCAACAGGAAATAGCCACTCTTGTAGGAACCACTCAGCCTCATGTTTCTAATTGGCTAAATGGTAATAGGTTTCCAAATGCACAAAATTTAAATAAACTTGCTGAAGTATTAGATATCACTCCACAAGAATTGGCAAATAAACTTTCTGAAATAGCAAATACAGTTTGACAAGATTATATAATATGATATCATTATATCACGAGGCAAAAATGAAAACAAAAAGTTATGACCGTGCTGTTAACATGAGAGATGCTATTAAAAACATCACTCTGTCTGCTAATGATTTGCGTTATCAAGCAATTCAGGAAAATAATGTTTCTTTGATTGAGCATCTTGATGAGCTCTGTCAGAAATTGGAATCTTGTAGTTTGGTATCTATTAATAGTATCAAAGTATTAGAGCATGAGCAACCTAAAAAGAAAAGCTTTAAGGTGTTTGGGTAATAAAAAAAGAGGGTGATGAGCCCTCTTTTTATTTGACATTTAGTGCATACAGTGATATATTTAAGTGGGAGATGATATGAAAAATCAATATGCTAAGAAATGTTGCTGGTGTGGAGTGATGGTAATGCCTTATGATGGTGATGCTTGGAACTTCAAAGGCAAATGGTATGTAGGATGTCAATCTTGTATTGATGATAAGTTTGATGATAAGGACGATAAGTAAAGGAGAGATTTGTGTTTGACCCATCTAATGTTGCCAGACCTGAATACTGGTTTGATAAGCCGTTGAAATTTACCACTCATGCAAAAGAAAGATGTTTAGACCGTGCTATATTGCCAAAGGATTTTTTACCGATAAATTCGAGGCTGATTGATTGCGAAAGAGATGCTAACAAGAACATCAAAGCACTATGTTTCAAAGTCAATGAGAGAGGGGATTGTTACATAGTTAGTCATGATGGAATAGTGATTACAGTGTTTAGTTGTAAGGATGATAAATACGACACATATGTTTATAGGAAGAATGAGCGGAAATATCATGTAAGTTATCTAAATGCTTATTTCGGTCACAGTTCACACAATTTGATACCAAGAAAGCACATTAAGGATTAAAGCAAAATCGCCAGGGTAATCTCTCTGGCGATTTTTTATATGTCATTGGCCTAGGTGAAATGTAATTTCACCTAAATATCTTGATACTCATAATTTCCATCATAAGAATCTTTAAATCTTTGCCAAATGTCATCACCAATACTTTGCGGTATATTAACAGTGAAGCTAGTGCCACAACATTCACAGATAGCATAGTATTTGATTCCATTAGTCCAAAGAATACATTCAGTATTGTCTGGAAAAATTAATCTAATACCTCTTCTGTCAGTTAGATGGGGTTTATAAATTTTATTATTTTTAAACTTACCATTTATATGTATGGCGCTCACTATCTCTTTCATGGTTAAATTATTCTGGAGGCTATTATGATTTACTTGGTAATAAGTTTAGTGATCACTGTATTTGGTTTATTAATTGTCTGGGAAATAAATAGAAGTTTGAAAGAACAGAATGATATATTAATATTTTTAAATACAAAATTAAATCAAGATCTGAATTCTGTAAACTCGAAAAATGCAGCTTTGTGGTCTGAAGTTAATTCAATTTCTTCGATTTCTGAAACTACGAAAAATCAATTTGAAGATTTATTAGCCAAGCAAGAAATATTCGAAATTCCTGTAGGATCACAAGTGAAGTGGTTAGATAAAACAGGCGAAGAAGAATCTGGTATTGTGTATGATGATTTCAAAACTCCTGATAAACATTTGGTTGTTGTAAGAGGAATGAAAAATGGAAAACTCACCGGAAGATATTTCACAGTGAGCTTAGAGAAAATTTCTATAGTTGATTAAGAGATTTTAATTTCGATTTAGTATAAGGGTCATTGGGAAATCTTGCTAAGGTCATCTTGCAATACCCAATGGCCTTTACTTTGTCACCAGATTTTTCACAAACACTAATAAGAGAATGATGAGTAGACAATGGAACATCTTTGCATCTAATTGCAGATTCATAATATCTAACAGCCAATCTCAAATCTACATACATAATACGATAGAATTGACCTAAGTATTCATAAGCACGATAACCATTTGAATTTAATGAAAGATAACGTTTAGCGAATTTCTCTGCTTCAAATAACCATACTGTATCTTTCTTATTGATAGCCATAGACCACATGAGCCAAATCATATTTTCCCATGAATCAGCGTCGTGGTAATCATACATCAATACTTCTTTATAAAGTGAGATTATTCGTGGATAACCGCCTTCTTTAGTATCAGAAACACCATGCCATAATGTTTCAATTGTTTTCTTTAGATACACCAATTTTTGTTCACGAGATTGCATTTTTTTCCAATTCTAGTTCTTCATTATCCATTAGGTATTCTTTGTAAATTGCTTGTCTTACATTATGACATACATGAACATTTTTTGCAAAGTTTACCAATATATTTTCTCTCTGATATCCTTCGAAAATGGTTCGCCTCTTCTTCTGAGATTTGTCCCATTCATAAATAAAGAAATGCATATCGTTTTTCAAATCACTGTAAGAATGCTCAATTAGATATGTTCCATCTGTATTTATAAAAGCATCAAATCCAGAAATGACATCTGAACCTTTGAGTTCATAACCTGTACCTGTTTTTGAAAAGTAAACCCAAACATTAGACATTAGCCATTTCCATACACCATTGTTTAATCATCACTCTTGTTATATCATATGATTGATATATGACACCATTAGAATCACCATATAAATAGAAATGATTCCTATTTGCATATATCTTGGAATTTTGTAAAGTAGGTAGTTTTTTATGCTTTGGAAGATTGACTTTGTTAGAGTAAAAATTATTCATTATCTCAATTAAATCGCAATGTCTTCTCACCGTTCGCAATTGTCCAGCAGAAATAATAATATCATTGAGAATATTTAAAGCTATGTATTCTTCAGACTTATGATTGTCCATAAAATCAAGCAAATCTAAGAATAATGTTTTGTCATCCTCAATTATCATTACAGAACGCTCAATGTCTGCGGAATTGTTTAAAGCATCTATAGCAATTTTCATAATGTTTAATTATATCAGTTTATATGTTTCTTGTCAAATAAAAACAGGCTAGATGGAGGATTCTAGCCTGTTAGCGTATTGGGAGGTAAACAATACGGTTACTTATATTATACCACGCATTTGGAATAAAATATATTCATCACATTATAGGGTAAAATATTTTACCCTAAGCCCTTTACATATAATATTTTCAGATATCTATAACAGCAAAATCAATTCCATTACTAACACTGCTAAACTTGTTCTTCACTTTGCTATCAGAAATATTGTTGATAATCAAATCAAGCTTCATTGTGCCATTTTTAGCACCATAAAAATCAACATTAGCAGCATCTTTGATCAGCTGAAATTCTACATCACTAAACTTCTTCTTAAACTGAGATAGATTTATTTTCTTCATATCTTACCTTCAATTGTATATTAGCCTAAAGCCTGAAGTATTATAACATACCTCAGGCTATTGTCAATGCTAGTCTTGGAAAAACTCTGATTTCACCCAATCAATGTCTTTATCAATCTGCCTGTGTCCTGTGATGTCCAATGCTTTAAGAATTTTAGCATCATCAATCTGCGGAGTGTCAGAACAAATGCCTTTCTGAGCCTTGTGCATAACATCACGATTGTAATAAAAACGAGCAATGGATTTGTATTCACTCACTCGATTTTCATATGCTCCCACTACTATGGAAAACAAAAACACAAGAAACAATGTAAAACCAAACATAATCTTGTCATCTGTATTTAACTTCATTTGATTACCTCACAGATATATTACCATATATAACACTATACGCAAGCATTATTACATAAAAAAATCCCCTTATATTTTTCAATAAGGGGAGAGGAGGACATGCAAAACACCAACCAAACACAAACAATGGGCCCAGATAGACTCGAACTATCAAAGAGGAATTATGAGTTCCCTAGTATAACCTTTTACTTATGAGCCCGAACCAAGGTAGTATGAGATTCGTACTCATATCAAAGGCTTATGTTCCTCTGCTTTACTTTAAGCTAACTACCTTCAATAATTTCATACCACTCGCCACCAAAGAATTTCTGTCCAATTAATTTTGTAGGTGTCTCGTTATGGTACTCAAATCCACCAAATTTTATAGAAGTATAACTAAAATAACCTTCGGAGCATTTACAAGTTTTGATAACATTCACACCATCTAAAATTTCATCACCAACAACTTTGTATTTACCTTTATATAAATACAGTGTTTGTGGTTTTGTAGGAAAATCTACTTTTGTAAGAATGTCGTTCATAGTTTTATATCAATATGGGAAGGAACAACGGGCATACGAACCACAAAGGAGATAAAATCCTTCCCATATCAATGTTGGAATCACCACCTACTGGATTTTGTTCTCAATGCTGTAATCATCTTGAACATATATAGTATATCATCTAATCCACACTTGTCAAACATCATATCCATCAAATTCATGATGTGGAGCTGAACTAAATAGATGAAAGAAAAACATGTAAATTCGCTTCATTGCAAACCTCCGATAGTCAAAGTATATCATATATTATATAAATGTCAAATTGTATAGGTTTTTATGCTAAAAACCTAAGAGCCAGACATATAAGATTGCCCCCCTCCCGAAGGAGGGGGGCAATAACAATTAAGATTTGTAAATTGTTCTCAAGAGTTCGCTCTGGTATTGATTTAGTTGTTCATAGAACATCTCTTCAGTATATTCACCAAGATAGATTGAAGACATGTGTAAGCATGTAAAGAACATGCCTATATATTGTAAATCCATCAAAGCCTTTTCTTGAGCATTCAATTTACTATACACATCATAGTGTTTACTTGATGTATTTACATTCAATACAAGACAATGTTCAATTTTAGTCAAACTATAAAATGACCCATTGGCTTGAGTTATTAAATTTCTAGCAATTGATTTACCATTAATCGAAACAGACATTGTTTCATCTGAAACGCTTGAAAGAGCATTCTTGGCACGAGTTACTGAATTACCAAGATATTTTGCAAGTAATCTTTCGATTTCTGTATTTTCATTGACTTGTAAGTTTGAAGGATTGACCTGCTGACGATTACTTCCATTGATGTGAGTAGAATTAGCCATATTCAAGCGTTCTAGTAAAATCGGAGCAATCTGAGCCATCAATGCCCAATTTATGTCAATATGTGATTTGTTTGTAGCAATTCCAAATAAAGAAAATGCTTTTTTTGTCAATCGGATATTGACACGTAGTCCTGCTTTATCTGTTTGACCAGAATAAAACTTGCCACCATGTTGATAACCACAAGCCAAAGTTACCTCTTTACCTTTATCATTTACAAAGGTTATGTAGTATCCAGCTTTGCGGAACTCTATCACGTTGCCAGTTGTAGCACTTGTTTTTTGTCTATCATAATACAAATAATCATATCCTAAACGTCCTACTTGGTCATAAAAAGAAACTGCCTCAATCGAAAGAACACCATACTTCGTGAGTTCTTTCTCAACACCATTGTGATGTGAATGATGTTGAATATTGACATTTTGTCCAGATAGGTGTCGGTACAATGGGTCAGAAAACTCTAATTCTTCATTCGTTGAGTCAGTTTTGTAAATCAAACGAAATTTGGGATTGGTTTTCTTCACAGGATATAACTTGGCACTTAACTCTTGAAGAAAGGAATAATGATTATTGCTCTCTGCCACACAAGGTAAATGAATAATTGTTCCTTCATGTGTATGTGGACTTACTGTAGTAATTAAACCACGTTTAATGCCTTGGCTACCAATATATATAACGCTCTTTTTGTTATTTTTGACAGATGTGACTGAACAAAAATACTTTCCACAATCCCAATTAAGAGTTTCCATAGCCATAACGGAGCCACGCTTGAAATGACCTATTGTGGTGTTATCACGAATTATCTGTTCGTCATTACCTTGAACACCAAAGTTTTCAACCATTTCTTCCATTGACATGCCATCTCCATTGTTTTCAATGGTGATTTCCCATAGATATTCATTTTTCATGGCATCGGACAATTGATAGTGGGATGGAGCAATATCACTAAGAGTCATCTGAATGACGGTTGAATTTGGCTTGAACTTGCGATTTTTTGATATAATAATAGTATTAGCATTATTGTCAATCGCATTATGGATGAACTCCAGTTTTGCTTCAGTGTGGTTCATCATCTGTGATTTGCCAGCAGTGTCCCAGTCTCCACCAGCGATTGTACGTTTTTGCCACTCATTGTTAGTGGCACTTTCTGCCTTGAGTATAAGATTCATTTTTGGCTGTTAAGCCCTTTCTTTTGATGAACTAAGTATACCACCATAAATAACTATTTCGCCAGAAATATATTTAAAAATATCGATTATGGAGATTATTTTTGAAAATATTCAGAAAAAAATGTTTTCATTAAAGCTTTTAACTTTATTTATATTGTTCCGATTAGGTTATTTGGATAATAACCTAAATTCCAGACATATAAAAAACCTCCATATTTCAGGAGGGTATATCTCTTTCTGTTTTGGACATGAATACTACCCCACAGGCTATTCAGAAAGAGAAAATTTTAAGTCACCATTTTCTTCTTGATAAGCTTTCATGGCTTCGATAGCAAATTGAAAGCCAGAAAGTTTATTAGATACAGCTTGATAATCAAATCCTAAACTAACAAAAGTAAACCAATCATCTGGAGTAACTTGATAAACAATAGTAACAAACCAATTATCATCATGGTCTTCTTTTGGATTTCTAAACATATCAAAAAATAAAACCATTGGAGCATAAAGTTTATTTAGCTCTTCTATTGTGGTTTTGACTTTTTCTGCTTCTTCTTTTGTCATGATAAATTAAAAAGGAAAGTGAGAGATTCGAACTCTCGGATGCTTTTGACATCAATTGTTTTCAAGACAATCGCATTAGACCACTCTGCCAACTTTCCAACAAACTAATTATACCTCATCCTCAATATACTTGTGTACATCATCACGTAATTCAATAAGCATTTCATCAGGATAGTCAAGCTTATCTGCCAACATATCAAATAACTCTGCATCAGCCAAGCACATTCGAAATCCTTCGAGAATCACCAACAAATCATGCTCGGTTTTCTCAGATAAATAATTTAATGTGTCTTGGGGCATAATTACCAACTACTTTCCAAATAATGACCAGCATCAGCATGAAGTCTGAACATCTTCACAAAGTCTTTAAACTCTTCTTCTTCAATGTCGTAGTTTACAATATATGAATCTCGCCATTCGGTTGTTTCCAAATCATCTGCCATCTGCTTGACAGTTTCATTAGGAATCTCACCAGTTTCAGGGTCACCATATAAAGAAACATTAGTGACATCTTCTACAAAGCGATGATACACTTTGCCACGAAAAGAATCATTTCCAGAACCAGACATCATTCCGCCACAGATGTTAAAATCACCTTCTATGTGTCCAAGCTCTTCTTTGGCTTTCATCCAATAATTATCAAGTCCCATTATTAACCTCTTTAAAAATGTCCCTCCTAATATGAGCAAAAAGAGGGACTATATACACAGACTATGAGCAACTGTGTATATTATTATATCACCAAAAATTCACTTGACAAATCTTCTTTTTCAACAGGTATTTTAGTAACAAAATAACTATCTCTGTTTACCCAATGAAAACCGGGAATGAGAGCATGAGTATCTTCAGCCCATACCATTGTCCAAACATTAGCTGGATTTTGCTTCTTAACAAATTCCCATTGGTCTTCTTCAGTGTAATCAAAAACACATCCCTCAAAAGAACCACATTCTTCAAATTCGTTCTTGATTGGTTTATATTTTTCAACCCATTCATCATAGGTTTTCACTCTTTTAAGTGACATTATATTCATCTCTGTAACTTCACAAATACCAACTTCATAATTACCAAGAAATGTATTAATAAATTCTTCAGCAATCAATTTGTCTTCTGTATTGGTTGTTTGAACATAACCATTTTTTTCAATAGTGATGATTGGCTTACCGGGATATTTCCAACTAAACTTAACATTTACTTCGTATGTGGGAGCAATGATAGTGTTTTCCATATCTAAATATATCATGTTGTATATTGAAAGTCAAATAAAAATCCCCTTCTAAGTGGCTGTTAGAAGGGGATTGAATCACTTGGCAGAATATATCAAACATCCAAGTGATAATGGGTCGGGTGGGATTCGAACCCACGACATTCGCATTAAAAGTGCGACGCTACTACCTCTGAGCTACCAACCCAAAATCCTCCAGACGAGATTCGAACTCGTACTCCTTGCGGAAATTGATTTTAAGTCAATCATGTCTACC
>Ga0214921_10009202_pt1 | contig 12562 bp, 10 predicted proteins | sample LL1505_MetaG_FD_177992 | JGI IMG/M metagenome (GOLD analysis project Ga0214921, IMG submission 177992) | Freshwater microbial communities from Lake Lanier, Atlanta, Georgia, United States - LL-1505 | ecosystem: Environmental > Aquatic > Freshwater > Lake | place: USA: Georgia | collected... | reverse complement strand
CATGGATTACTTCGCGTGCGGTTTTGAAATACTTACGCGCTTCGTAGAAAGCCTCGAGCGCTTCTTCGTACTTCTTTAATTCGCGATATGCGCAACCGATGAGATGGAAATCAGTCGCAGCACCCAATTCATTTCCATCAATAAGGTGTTCGCGCGCGCATTCCTCCATGCAATCAATCGTGTTCTGATATTCCTTCGAACTAAACCACCACTCGCCTAAAGTGCAGGCAAGTTCCAGCGCCATTGGTGATTTATTTTCGCGAAGTAACTCAACCGCTTTACTCATGGCAGATGCTGCCTCGCTCATGCGCTTGAGTTGATTTAAGTTATAGCCGATAGCTGAATATGCCTGAGCTAAGCCTTCGGTCGGGGCTGCTGCTCCTAATTCAGAGTAGATATCTCGCGCTGTTTCAGCGAGCGCTAGCGCTTCGTCGTATTGTCCGCGCGCATAGATTCGCGCACTTAATTCGTAGTACGTGCTTGCTCGATCGACACCTTGGGTTTCAGGAATTCGCTCCCACAACATCTCTTCCGTAATGATCTCGTCATTTACATCATCATCGTTGTGTTCATCGGCCAACGCAGTACTCCTTTCACGAAACTGCGGCGCTGCAGTGAGCCCTAACTTAGCAGGTAGGGCTCACACGCAAGGCTGAATAATCGCGACTTTACTGCGAGTCAGCTTTACCTAAGGTCACAGTGAATGTCCGCAAGCCGCTGCCGGGCATATCTACCGTGATCTTGATGGTGTCTCCTGGTGCATATGACCGGATACGAACGATTGCTGTAATCAGGTCGTTTGTTTTCTTGCCATCAATTTCGCGCACGACTGCGCCGGCAGGAATACCGGCCTTTGCTGCAGCTTCGCCATCAACAACGCGCAAGATTCGTGCGCCAGTTCCAGTAAATGCAGTATCGAAGTTAACGCCGAGGAATGGCCGCGATGATTTTCCAGTCGCGATGATTTCATCAACTACGCGTTTTGCTTGGTTGATTGGAATGGAGAAGCCAAGTCCGATTGAACCGCTTGCGCCTGAACTTAGCGTTGCAATCGCTGAGTTGATACCAACAAGTGCGCCAGTTCCATCAACAAGTGGTCCGCCTGAGTTACCTGGATTAATTGCTGCATCGGTTTGAATTGCATCGATAAATGATTCAACTCCAGTGCTTCCTGCGGTGACGGGACGATTAAGCGCCGAAACGATTCCGCTTGTAACTGTGCCTGATAATCCAAGCGGTGAACCAAATGCGATTACTGGTTCGCCGATGATTAACGTGTTGGAATTTCCGACCGTAATAGCTTTGAGATTTCCGCGGTTGATTCGCAAGACAGCAAGATCGTAAGTGGTATCGCGTCCGACAATCGAAGCGTTTTCGAAATCACCGTTGTTGAGTTCAACTCGAATAGTTCCGCCTTGAACAGCGCTAGCGATTACGTGGTTATTGGTGATGATGAATGAAGCGCCACCGCTGGAACGATAAATAACGCCAGATCCGGTTCCACTGCCTTGAACAGACGAAACCGCGATAGAAACAACAGAGGGCGAAACGGCAGATGCGATGGTCTCGACATCGGCCCCTTTTCCTGCAATTTCCATCAAGGTACGAGTCTTTGCACAACTTCCATCAGTAGATGCGAAGAGCGCCTTCGTGCGGTTATCGACGCACACCTTTGTCGGCGGAGTGTTAGGTGATACCGCGACTGCAACGCCTCCAGCGACGACAGCGCCCATTAAGAAACCAATCATTACTTTGCTAAAAGTGGAAACTGTTTTCATGCTCGTTACCTAATCACTATTTTCTGAAAAAAACCTTAAAGGAAATTGAACTCACACTGGGTAGACTTCGCAACTTATGGATCTCGCCCTTCGCCGCGCACGACTTGCGGTCACCATCACATTTATCATCAATGGCTTCGCGGTTGGAACATTCGTGGCCCGTATTCCTGACTTCAAAAGAATTCTAGAAGTCTCCAATGGAACTCTTGGAACCTCACTTCTTTTTGTCTCGATTGGTGTGTTTCTCGCCCTGAAACCAGCTGGAAAAAATTCCGCAAAGTTTGGAAGCCAACCGGTTATCTTCTATGCAACTCTATTTTTATCACTTGCTTGTGTTCTCGTTGGATTACTTCTTTCCCTGCAATGGTTGTGGTTCTCACTTTTCATCTTTGGTTTTGTGCTTGCTACGCAAGATGTTTCTATGAACGCACATGCGGTAGTTGTCGAACAACAAGCTGGTCGTCGCCTCATGAGCGTCTTCCATGGCATGTTCTCCGTTGGAACTCTTATTGGCGGAATTCTTGGCGGATTACTTTCACAATGGGAGGTGACTCCCATCCAACAAGGAATCGCTCTCTCAATTCTCTTTCTCGTCCTTGCTTTTGCTGTCCGGCCACTCTTCTTGCCCGCAACAATCGATCAACACGATTTCTCTAGCGGGCCACGCGCCAAGCATCCATTCATCTTCTGGGTTCTAGGGCTCTTCGGATTATTTGCCGCTATTAGCGAAGGTGCGGCTGGCGATTGGGGCGGAGTTCTAGCGCGTGATGCATTTGGAGCAACACCTTTTGTATCCACACTTCCATACATTGTTTTCTGTAGCGCCATGATTATCGGTCGTTTCTCTGGTGACTTCCTCGCACATCGTTTTGGCGCATCAGTGGTGATTGCTGCTGGTGGAATAGTGGCCGGCACTGGACTCACTACTGGATTATTTGTGGGCGGTATTCCCGCAATTATGATCTCGTGGTTCTTGCTCGGCCTTGGTTTATCGGTCGTGATTCCTTTGATGTTTAGCGCAGCTGGAACTCTAGCTTCTACGAAATATGCTGGAATCATCGCGCCCTCAGAAGCGGTCGCAAAAGTATCTGGCGTCTCTTACTTTGGTTTTGTTGTTGGTCCGCCACTAATCGGCTTTATCGCTGACCAAATCGAACTTCGTTGGACACTTTTGTTGATTGCAGCACTTGCTTACTTACTTGTTTTCGCATCGCGTTACGCGAAAGAGGCTTAAGTTTTACTTACCCCACGAAGTATGTAGCGGACGCCCTTCGGCATAACCGGCAGCAGATTGGATTCCAACTACTGCTTTTTCCGCGAATTCATCAAGGCTTTTAGCGCCAGCATATGTACATGATGAACGAACTCCCGCAATGATGTCATCAATCAAATCTTCGACGCCAGGATGCGCTGGATCGAGATACATCCGCGAAGTCGAAATGCCTTCTTCATAGATGGCTTTTCGTGCTCTGTCGAAAGCATCATCGTTTGATGTGCGAGCTGCAACCGCGCGAGCAGAAGCCATTCCAAAAGATTCCTTATAGAGCTTGCCCGAAGAATCAACTCTTAAATCACTGGGAGATTCATAGGTTCCCGCAAACCATGAGCCGATCATTACTGATGATGCTCCAGCAGCAAGTGCGAGAGCGACATCGCGCGGGTGACGAACTCCACCATCGGCCCAGATATGTTTTCCTAGTTTCTTTGCTTCTGCCGCGCATTCCATAACAGCCGAGAATTGCGGTCGGCCAACTCCCGTTTGCATGCGCGTTGTGCACATCGCGCCCGGACCAACACCAACTTTGATGATGTCCGCACCGGCAGCAACAAGATCACGAACACCTTCTGCAGTAACAACATTTCCAGCAACGATGGGAATCTTTGGGTCAAGAGCGCGAATAAGCTTAAGCGCTTCGATCATCTTCTCTTGATGTCCATGAGCAGTATCAACAACAAGAACATCAACTCCAGCATTGATCAATCCTTCAGCTTTTGCCTTTACATCGCCATTGACACCAACAGCCGCTGCGATACGTAGGCGATTATTTGCATCAAGTGCAGGTTGATAAAGCGTGGCACGTAGCGCACCAGTTTTAGTGATGATTCCAACCAGATCTCCAGCCGCGTTGACAACGGGCGCGAGTCGACGATTCTTCTCCTGCAAGAGATCGAAAGCTTGGCGGGCATCAACTGAATTCGGAATAACCATCAAATCTTTCGACATAATCGTGTGAACTTGAGTAAAACGATCTACGCCTTCCCAATCCTCTTCCATCACGATTCCGACTGGTTTGTTCTTCTCCACCACAACAATCGCGCCATGAGCGCGTTTATGAATAAGTGATGCTGCATCAGCGACAGTCTCATGTCCTTCTAAAGTAATTGGTGTATCAAAGAGAATATGGCGTGATTTCATCCAAGAAATAACTTCGGAAACAACAGGAAGCGGAATATCTTGAGGAATTACAGTGAGCCCACCACGGCGCGCAACTGTTTCTGCCATTCGTCTTCCGGATATCGCAGTCATATTCGCTACGACTAATGGGATTGTTGCGCCGGTCTTATCTGAGGTGCGTAAATCGACATCCATCCGGCTCGTTACATTCGAGCGCGACGGAATCATAAAAACATCGTCGTATGTGAGATCGTGATTTGGTTCGTGTAGTAACCGCACGTGATCAAACTATAGACCCCTGTGAGCCGATAGGATAAATCAATGCCTGAATCGCTCATCATCGCGCGTGGATTGACCAAGAAGTTCGGAGATTTCACCGCAGTCGATGCCATTGATTTCGACGTTGCCAAGGGTGAATCCTTTGGACTCCTCGGCCCTAACGGCGCTGGTAAATCGACGACGATGCGGATCATTGCCGCAACTTCCCAACGAACATCCGGAACTATCACTGTCTTGGATCGCGATCCGGAAGAGCATGGCCCACAAATCCGCGCCCACCTTGGAGTTGTCCCCCAACAAGATAATTTAGATGGTGAATTAACAGTCACCGAGAACCTTTTTATTTATGGACGTTATTTTGGTTTGAGTAAGAAGTTCATCCGCGCAAAGGTTGAAGAGTTATTGGAGTTTGCCCAACTTGAAGAGAAGCGTGATGCAAAAGTCGATGCGTTAAGCGGTGGAATGAAGCGCCGTCTAACAATTGCGCGTGCGCTTATCAGTGAACCAGACATTCTGATGCTCGATGAACCAACCACCGGACTTGATCCGCAAGCGCGACATATCTTGTGGGATCGCTTATTCCGCTTGAAAGAAGTAGGTGTGACGCTGGTACTAACCACTCACTTTATGGATGAAGCTGAACAGCTCTGTGATCGATTAGTAGTGATGGATAAGGGAAAGATTATGGCTGAAGGCGCCCCTTCAGAATTGATCAAGACTTACTCCACGAAAGAAGTCTTGGAAGTTCGTTTTGGTTCTGAGCGCAATAAAGAAGTCGCTCCAACGCTACGTGAAATGTGCCCGCGAATTGAAGAGCTTCCTGATCGCATCTTGATGTATGTCGACGATGGCGAGGCTCTCTTAGAAGAGATTGTGGCAAAGAAACTTCATCCCACAACTTCGCTGGTGCGACGCTCTTCGCTTGAAGATGTCTTCTTACGCCTCACTGGTCGCTCGCTGATCGAGTAAATCTCATGAACTCTGGAATAAACGTCGCGCGAATTCGCAGCATCGGTGCCGCGTACATCGCCGAAGCTCGCATTAATCAGATGAGTAAGTGGAAAGGCATTATCGCTATCGTGGCGATAGGTAATCCGCTCTTCTATCTCATTGCAATTGGAATCGGAGTCGGTGTCCTCGTTAATCAAAACTCGGGCACTGCGGGCACCGGAGGCGTCGAATACATAACTTTTATCGCTCCCGCTCTGCTTGCAAGTGCAGCACTTACGGGCGCGATGGACGAAACCATGTTTCCTGTTATGGAAGGTTTCAAATGGCGCAAACTCTTCTTCGCCATGAATGCCACACCCATTACTGGCGGACAGATCGCGATCGGGGTTTTCCTTGCTGCGATGCTCCGCGTTGCTTTCACCGTTATTTGTTATTGGATCTTGCTGATTGCATTTGGCGTAGTCACAGTTGCTGAATCATGGGATGTAGTGCCAATAACCATGTTTGCTGCAGGCGGTTTCGGGGCCACAATCATGGCGCTTACTGCGAAAGTTAAGAATGAGGATTACTTCATGACCATCCTCGGTCGGCTCATCATCATGCCGATGTTTCTTTTTTCTGGAACCTTCTTTCCCCTCACAAATATGCCAATTTATCTCCAACCCATCGGTTGGATTTCACCGTTGTGGCATGCAACCGAACTAGGTCGTCATTTCTCTTATGGCTATCCCATCTCGCCGTTGATGTTGCTCATTCATTTCGGCTATCTCACCATCATGTTGTCACTTGGGCTTACTTTCGCCCAGAAAATCTTTAGCGAAAGATTGGCACGATGAGTAACGCCGTCCAGATCGCTGACGCACGCGCCAACCGATTCGGTCACCAGCTCTATGCCGGTCGCGCACGAGCAATCATCGAACGTTCATTGATCGCACTTCGATCCTCAACCTGGGTCCCCATCGCGACTGGATTCATCGAACCAGTTCTCTATCTCTTGGCTTTTGGTTACGGCATGGGCGAACTCATTGGGAATGTGACATTCGGAAACCGCACTATCGATTACACCGTCTTCATCGCCCCCGGCCTACTCGCCACAAGCGCTATGAATGGCGCGATTTATGACTCCACCTGGAACGTCTTCTTCAAACTCAATGAGAGCAAGCTTTATCAAGGCATGCTCGCAACGCCACTTGGGCCACTCGATGTAGCACTTGGCGAAATCACTTGGGCGCTGATGCGCGGACTTTCTTACGCAATCGCTTTCATGGCAATTACTGCTCCGCTCGGACTAGTTCCCGGAGTATCTGCGATTCTTGCAATTCCTGCCGCAGTCTTCATTGCATTTGGCTTTGCTTCATTCGGCATGGCTATAACTTCGTATTTCAAGACTTACCAGCAAATGGGAATGATCAATATTGTTTTGTTGCCAATGTTTTTGTTCTCTGGCTCGCTTTATCCGATTTCTGTTTATCCAGATTGGTTGGAGTTCACCATTCGTTTGCTGCCATCGTGGCACGGAATCGAATTAGTTCGAGATATCTGGTTCAATAATCTTGATACTGGGACTTTGATACACATTAGTTATTTTGCTGTGATGATTGTGTGTGGTCTTTATTTCACAACTCGCAGGTTGCGTAATTTATTTATGCGCTAGTTTTACGCGTAAGCCACGCATAAGAACCATCTCTTGACTGTCCTGAATACCTAGGAGTAAACTCCCATTAGCTAGTTTGCACGTTAATGAATTAGAACAGGGGTGTGGTACCAACAAATCGGATCATCTGATCCGTATTTGGGAAGTCCCAAAACTCCCATGTTTAATAAGACGCATCATCAAGAGACCTATAGGTCCACTCCCAATCGCGTAACTACAATTTCTCCCGCGCGTATTCAAGAATTATTAGAGATCGAACGCGCGAAGTTCTCAAAACAAGCTCCTGAATCTGGCGTCGAAAACCGTCGCGCTTCTGAAGTCACTCCACTTGGCGTCGCCTCAAGTTTCCAGCACTGGGATCCGTATCCCATCTCCATCGTCTCGGCTAAAGGCGCGTGGATGAAAGATGTCGATGGCCGCGAAATGCTTGATCTATCGATGGGCTTTGGCGCTCTCCTTGTCGGTCATCTCAATGAAGAAGTCATCAAAGAAGCGCATGCAACGCTCGATGTAGGAACGCTTTTCGCAACTCCATCACCCATCACCCGCGATGGCGCCGAGATCATCTGCCGTCGTTTCGGCCTCGACATGGTTCGCTTTGCAAACTCGGGAACTGAAGCCACGATGTACGCGCTTCGCACTGCACGCGCAGCAACTGGAAAACTCGGAGTAATCAAAATTGAAGGCGGATACCACGGTTCATATGACCCGTTGATGGTTTCAGCTAAACCAGATCTTGAAAAAGCAGGCGACCCTCATTCACCGAATTCAGTTCCGCTTGGATCCACCGTTCCTGGTGATGTTTGGGTAGTTCCCTACAACGATGCTGATGCAATCGAAAGAGTATTGAAAAAGGATGCTGACAAGATTGCCTGCGTCTTCATGGAGCCAGTTCTAGAAAATATTGGAATCGTTCTTCCTGATATGGGATATCTCGAGCGAGTACGCGAACTCTGTGATCAATATGGAGTGCTTCTTGTATTTGATGAAGTAAAGACCGGACTTACTGCTGGACCACAAGGAGCTGCACAACGTCTCGGCGTGAAACCCGATTTGATTGCGTTGGCTAAATCGATTGGTGGCGGAATTCCTGTTGCTGCTTTCGGCGGTAAGCGTGAATATATGGAAGTTGTGGTGAATGGTCGCCATACACATCTTGGAACTTTCAACGGACACTATCTAGCAATGGCTGGTATTCGCGCTGTTGATCGTCTCTGTACTCCTGAAGCTTTGAAACGAAGCGAAGATCTCAATCGCCAAGCTCTCACACGGATTTCAGAAATTATCAATGAGTATGAAATTCCAGCACATACTGTTGGTTTTGGCGTCAAAGGCTGTATTACCTGGTCAGCTAATCCAGTTCGAAATTACCGTGATTACAAAGCCACTGATTTTGATATCGCTGAACTTTCATTCTTCTGGTCGCTGAATCGCAACGTTATGACGCCACCAGGGCTCGATGAACAATGGTTGATTTCCTTGGCACACGGCCAACGCGAAATCGACATCATTGTTGGCGACTTCTTAGAGTTCGCCCAAGCACTTCGCGCTTAAGCGCGGAAGTAGTGCTCTAGATTCCATGCTCGCACTCCGCCTGCAACGCCAGCAGTGTTTGGAACTATCACGATTTCCTCACCCATCACAGCAATATCCTTCGGTCGAATGAGTCGTGCATTTCCACCGCCGATATAGAGACGATCCCACTTGAAGACTGGACGTAATTCCTCAACTAGTTGGCGAATGCGTCGAGACCAGAAAACATTTCCTAAACGCTTACGTTCTTGTTCGCCAATCCAGGTGTCATATGTTGTGCCGCGACGAACAGTGGCGTGAGAAAGTTCAAAATGTGGAGCTAATTTCCCGCCATAAAAAATCGCAAAACCAAGACCAGTTCCTAAAGTAATAACGACTTCATATCCCGAACCAGTGATGATTCCAGAGCCGTGAACTTCTGCGTCATTAAGAACTAGGGTTGGGATTCCAAGTTTTTTCGAGAGAGCTTTTTGAACATCGAAATCACGCCACTGTTCTGCAAGTTCTGGATCAATTCGAGTATGTGGTCCACGCACATTGATGTAATGAGGTGTTGCCACAACCACTCCGTTGCGGATCATTCCGGGCATTCCGACTGTGGCTCGATAAGCCTTGGGTAATTCCGAAGCAATCTGGTTGATGGTTTCCACAAATCTCTCCGGAGAGAGCGGGTAAGGCGTTTCAATGCGATTGGGTTTTGAGTGCATCGTTCCGGAATCATCAAGGACGCAGCTCTTTAAGAAGAGTCCGCCGCAATCAATGGAGAGGGTAAGACGTTCGTCCATGTCTGAATCCTCTCTCGCTATCAAATCTTTACCAAATATCTCGGGTCAACCCCCTTACAAAACAAGCGGGCTTCAGTAAGTTTTGGCGGTGGCCATCATTGAGATCCGCAATCTCGCCAAGTCGTTCGGCTCTGTTCGTGCAGTTGATGACGTAGACCTTGATATTCACGCTGGAGAATTCTTAACGCTACTTGGGCCATCGGGTTCGGGAAAAACAACCGTATTACGCATGATTGCCGGGTTTGAATCCCCAGATTCAGGTTCCATCACTCTCAATGGCGTAGACATTACTGACCTTCCTCCATATGAAAGAGATGTGAATACTGTCTTTCAGGATTACGCGCTATTTCCACACATGGATGTAATTTCGAATATTGAATATGGGTTGAGAGTAAAAGGTGTCGCGAAAGATGAACGGCGTGAAAAGTCGCTTCGCGCTTTAGAGCAAGTTCGACTCTCTGGGTATGAGAATCGCAAACCTCATCAATTATCGGGCGGACAGCGTCAGCGAGTTGCGCTTGCACGTGCGTTAGTAAATCGACCTTCCGTACTTCTACTTGATGAGCCCCTCGGCGCTCTTGATTTGAAATTAAGAGAACAGATGCAATTGGAATTAAAAGAACTACAAAGAGAAGTTGGCATAACTTTTGTATTTGTTACTCATGACCAAGAAGAAGCTCTCACAATGAGCGATCGAATTGCTGCATTCAACAACGGGAAAATCGAACAGATTGATACCCCACAGAATATTTATGAGAACCCTGGCACAAAGTTCGTTGCAGAATTCGTTGGGAAGACCAATTCCATTGAAATACAGGGTGCTCGCGTCAACGTAAGACCTGAGCACATCAAAGTGGCCCGCTCCGCAAGCACACATGGGCGAAGTTTTGAAGGCACTTTGAGAGACATCATTTTTGTCGGCGCCACAACCAGATATGTCGTTGATACGAAAGTCGGACTCGTGACAGCACTAAATGCTCAGGAGGAACTCAAGCGTGGCGATTTAGTGCATATTTCATGGGAGAAAGAACGAGAATTCTCAAACCTGTAGAGGTGTGAGATTTCCATGTTCAAAGGCTGAACATGGTTCAGGAGGATGGAGGTACAGATGCGTAACAAGCGTCTGTTTCAGGCACTTTCCGTAGCATCTGCTGCGGCACTTGTCTTAAGTGGTTGTGGATCAAGCGACTCCACATCAGATAGCGGCCTACCAAAAGTCGAGATGATGAAAGAACTCGGCGCGGGTGAAGGCCAAGTAAACGTCGTCGCATGGGCTGGATATGTCGAGAATGGTTCGACCGATCCAAAAGTTGACTGGGTCACTGGTTTCGAAAAAGAAACTGGTTGCAAAGTCAATGTAAAGGTTGGCGCATCATCAGATGACATGGTCGCACTTATGAAAACTGGCGAATACGACGTTGTCTCCGCATCTGGAGATGCTTCGTTACGTCTCATCTACGGTGGCGATGTAGCTCCAGTAAATACTGACTTGGTTCCTAACTACGCCGACATCTTTGCTAATTTGAAGATGCAGCCATGGAACTCAGTTGATGGCGTTGCATACGGCATCCCTCATGGACGCGGTGCGAACTTGCTCGCATACCGCACCGATATCGTGAAGCCCGCTCCAACATCGTGGGGAGCAGTCTTCGATGCTAATTCACCTTATGCAGGAAAGATCACTGCATATGACTCACCAATTTACATCGCTGATGCAGCTTTGTACTTGATGAAGACCAAACCAGAACTAGGCATCAAATATCCATACGCGCTCGATCAAACACAATTCGATGCTGCAATGGAATTGTTGAAGCAGCAGAAACCAATCATCAGCGAATATTGGGGCGATTACCTCAAGCATGTCGCGGGTCTCAAGGCTGGCACTACAGTTCTTGGAACCACTTGGCAGGTAAATATCAACCTCGCTAAAGGTGAAGGCACAAAGGTCGAAGGTATTAAGCCAGTTGAGGGTGCTACCGGTTGGTCTGATACTTGGATGATCTCGAGCAAAGCCAAAAATCCAAACTGCGCCTATCTTTGGATGAATCACATCGCATCACCGGAAGCAAATGCTGGGGTGGCTGAGTGGTTCGGTGAAGCTCCATCAAATGCTAAATCATGTGAACTCACAGCAGACAAAAATCACTGTGCAACTTTCCATGCTAGCGATGATGCGTATTGGACTGATGTCTATTACTGGAATACGGCAACAGAGAAGTGTCTGGATGGCCGTACCGATGTGAAGTGCGTTCCTTATTCTGAGTGGGCAACCGCTTGGTCAAGTCTGCGCAATTCATAAACAAGTAAATAACAAAAAGAGTAGGTAGCGACAAGTAGATGTTGAAGTCGATCTCGACGTGGTTCCATAACCGACCACGAGTTCGATTAGCGGCTCTACTTGTCGCTCCGCTTTTTTGGTTAGTGGTTGCATATCTCGGGGCGCTTGCTTCGCTTCTTGTAACTGCGTTCTACACAATTAATACCTTCACTGGGAACGTCATACGAACTTTCAACCTTGGAAATTTTCAAGAGCTTCTTACAAATCCTTCGTATCGTAATGTTGTCGTCCGAACTCTCGGCATCGCACTTTCAGTAACTATTATCTGTACTCTTCTTGCACTTCCCATGGCATTCTTCATGGCCAAAATCGCTAAGCCAAGAACACAAAAGATTTTAGTGGCCTTAGTTCTTACCCCGTTGTGGGCTTCGTATCTCGTAAAGATCTATGCCTGGCGAACCATGCTTGAACCTAACTCTGGCGTAATTGATTGGTTATTGGGACCGATAGGCATCCACTCGCCAGGATTTGGATTCGCGGGAATCATCATTGGGCTCTCCTATTTATGGCTGCCCTACATGATTCTGCCGATTTACGCTGGTTTTGAACGACTTCCAAACTCGCTCTTGGATGCCTCAGGTGATCTGGGTGCAAAAAATTTATACACGCTTCGACGAGTCGTTCTCCCGATCCTTTTTCCAAGCATCGTCGCAGGTTCGATGTTTACATTCTCTTTGAGCCTTGGTGATTACATCACCGCAACCATTATTGGCGGCAAATTGCAGATGCTCGGCAACGTCGTCTATCAGAACTATTCACTCAATCTCCCATTCGCTGCAACAATGTCCATGGTTCCTATCGCGATCATGGGAATTTATCTATGGGCAGTCCGCCGAACCGGAGCGCTCA
>Ga0214921_10009201_pt1 | contig 12562 bp, 14 predicted proteins | sample LL1505_MetaG_FD_177992 | JGI IMG/M metagenome (GOLD analysis project Ga0214921, IMG submission 177992) | Freshwater microbial communities from Lake Lanier, Atlanta, Georgia, United States - LL-1505 | ecosystem: Environmental > Aquatic > Freshwater > Lake | place: USA: Georgia | collected... | reverse complement strand
CAAAAGACAAATTTATTCCTATGAAGAAGGGCGATAAGTTTGGAATAACTGAGGGTGGTGAGGTATTCAAAACTTTTCCCGAAGCTATTGACGTTTTCACAGAAATAATTGATAAGGTAGCTCCAAAGAAATCAAATTAAAGAAGCAACAGTTGAGTGTGACATCTTCAAGTTATGGGCTTGGTTTAACCAACCTGAAATCCTCCTTAGGCTCATTCCCCTCCTTCGCATATCTTTCATCTCTTTGATGATCCTCTGCTCTGCGGGATTCTTGACCAGTCGTTCATCGACTACCTTATATCCAAAGCGAGTAAAACCACCCAAGAATCGTCCTTCAGCCTTTTGAACCTGCTTGACCTCTCGGATTCGGGTTGCGATGCGCTCACGCTCAAACGTCGCAAACGCACTCAGAATAGTGAATATTACCGAGCCAATTCCGTCGTTAGTAACGTCTCCACCGAGATCTATGAAGTGAACAGAGACTCCACGTTCTTTTAGGTCATGAAGAGTATTTAAAGCGTTTCTAGTATTTCTAAAGGCTCGGTCTAGCTTCGAAAAGATAAGAATATCGCCAGCAGAGAGTCGTTCGATGAGCTTTGAGCCTTCAGGGCGCTTTTCAAACTCTAAACTACCGCTCACCCCCCTTTCGGTAATGAAATTCTCCTGAGGGATTTCATACCCTTTTAGGCTTGAATATGAGATTATTTGCTTTAACTGTGTCTCCAGACTCTCGCCTTCATTCGCCTGCTGAAGGGTACTCACCCTGACATAACCATAAATCGCCATAAAAACCCTCCTAAGTCCATGATTTATATGATAATTTTACCTTTAACCTAAATTAAGGTAAAGAAAATCAAGGACTTAAGTTGTTTTTTGGAAGGTTCGCTTTTAGGCGATTTTTACGGCTGTTCGACTCGCTACAGCGAGGCTTACGACTTAGTGAGGGGATGAAGTTTGTGGGAAGGGGGTATTTGTGAGCGAACTAGCTAGACGGGGATGTCTTAGAGTTTGCTAGAAATCCTACTGAATGAGGGTCTTGTAGATTGAGAATACTACTCAATTAAAGAAGAACAATTATGAGAGTGAAGTTTCGCTAACTTGTTATTGAGCGGAAGAGACACATCACTTAAACTGTGATGAAACTAATAAGTTCTATAAGAAAAATGGCTCAAAAACTATCACCAAACGAAATTCGTGACATAACAGCACTCTTAGAGGCTGGGAAACCTTTACCTGAGAAGTATCGGTTTGCTTTGTTTGGGGATAGTCGAAACATCGAGTTACTTTGGGATGGTAAGACAAACGCTGTTACGGATGTGAACTTACCGTTTCAGGTCATTGAGCAGGTTGATGAGCCAAGAAGCGAAGATGTCATACAACAACAGTTCGGCTTGTTCGATAACCTAAGTGGTCGTCAACTTAAGGGGTGGAGTAATAAACTCATTTGGGGTGAAAACAAATTTGTCCTATCGTCCTTAAGATCTGGTTCTCTAAGAGAAGAAATCGATAAAAATGGTGGGTTGAAGTTTGTTTACATAGATCCACCATTTGATGTTGGTGCTGATTTTTCTCTTGATATTGAAATTGGTGAGGATCGTTTTACTAAAGAGCCGAATGTTTTAGAGGAACTGGCTTATCGAGATACTTGGGGTAAAGGAACTGATTCCTTCCTCTCGATGATTTATGAGCGACTCATCCACATCCACAATCTGTTGAGTAATGATGGTGTATTGGCTGTTCATTGTGATTACAGGGTGAACTCTAAGCTACGTCTTATATTGGATGAAGTTTTTGGAGGCGAGGGTTGCTTGGTAAACGAAATTGTGTGGAGAAGAAAACAAGCACAAGCGTGGTCAACAGATCAATTTGGTAACACAACGGATTCGATACTCATATACGCTAAGGGTGATTCATACACTTTCAATCCAATCTATTCAATTGAAGATGAGAACACACAGAAATACATCAAAGAGCGTTTTGTGTATGACGATGGTGACGGTAGAAAATATATGAAGTCACCGTTGGTAAATCCTCAGCCAAGACCAACGCTACGTTACGTTTATAAGGGTATCAATCCACCTAAGAATGGATGGCTTTATTCTCAAAAGAGAATGGATGAGCTGTTTGAAAAAAATGAACTTGTAATTCCAAGTGACCCTAACGCTCGTATCTACAGGAAAATCTACGCTAATACTTATCAGGGTCAGATGGTTCAAAATATTTGGCTTGACATCCCAATCGTCAATCCAATGGCTGATGAACGTGTTGACTACCCAACTCAGAAACCAGAAGCGTTAGTTGAGCGTTTAATAACAGCCTTCACTAATGAAAATGACTTGGTAGCTGATTTTTTTATTGGCTCCGGAACAACTTTAGCTGTAGCTGAAAAAATGGGAAGAAAGTGGGTTGGGAGTGACTTAGGTAAGTTCTCTATTCATACAGCTCGTAAGCGATTGATTACCGTTCAACGTGACCTGAAGAAGCAAGGTAAATATTGGAGAGCGTTTGAGATTCTCAATTTGGGTAAGTATGAGCGTGGATTATTAATAGCTAAACACACAGGTCTCGAAAGCGATTCACAAATAGCTGAAATCCAAAAACAGAAGGACAACACTTTTGAGCAGCTGATTCTTCAAGCGTATTCAGCAGAGCGAATTGAAAATTCACCAGTCTTTGTTGGGGTTAAATTTAATAGACATGTAGCTATTGGTCCAATCAATTTACCTGTCACTCGTTTATTTGTTGAGAGAGTTGTCGAAGAGTGTCGTAGGAATGGTTTTACTAAAGCGGACATACTTGCTTTTGAGTATGAGATGGGTCTGTTTCCCAATATTCAGAACGAAGCAAGGAACGTTGGAGTTGATTTACAACTGAAGTACATCCCTAGAGATATCTTCGATAAAAGGGCGGTTCAAGCTGGACAAGTGAAATTCCACGATGTGGCTTACATTGATGTGAAGCCAATTGTTAAGGGAAACCTAATTTCCGTAGAGTTGACCGAGTACAGCGTTGGTTATCAACAAGATACTGTTGAGGGAGCGGAGGTAGAGGTTAAGAAAGGTGACTCACGTGTTGTAATCGATCAGGGTCAGGTTGTTAAGATCGAAAAGAATAAAGAAGGAATCATTAAGAAAACACAATTGACCAAGCATTGGAGCGATTGGATTGACTATTGGGCTATTGACTATGATTTCGAGAATAGAAAAGAAATTGTCAATGTAAAAAATGAAATCACTGGTGACCCCGAAGCAAAGTGGACAGGAGATTTCATCTTCGAGAACGAATGGCAGAGTTTCAGAAGCAAAAAAGATCGGAAACTTGAACTTGTTAGTTCAGCCAAAGAAGTTCGTGTTGGTGATTACAAAGTAGCCGTTAAGGTCGTAGATATTTTTGGTAACGACACAATGAAAGTTGTTACTGTGAAGGTGGGTAAGTGAGATGGCTGTCGATAAAGACTTTCCTAAGAACCCTTACTCCATTCTCGATCCACATATACGTTGGAGACCAGGATCAGCTGACGCTTCAGAGTTACCTTCTTTAATTGCTCCGTTAGTTCATAAGCTACGATTGGCTGTTCGTGATTGGAGAGAACAGGGCTATGAGGGAGCGAGTAAAACAAGCAAGTCTTTACTAAAATGGTGGTTCGACACTGAACACCCTATGGAAAGGGCTGATGGTACTTCTTGGAATTTTCAATACTATTACGCTCAGCGAGAAGCTGTTGAAACTGTAATTTATTTGGCTGACGTCGTTAACGCTTACGATGCTGACGCGTTAATAAATTTTGATAGTCAGGGTCTCATTAGACCAGAAGATTTTGCGGAAAGTTGGACACGCTATGTAGTCAAAATGGCTACTGGTAGTGGAAAAACTAAAGTGATGTCGCTTGTGTTGGCTTGGAGTTATTTTCATAAGTGTTATGAAGTTGATAGTACATTCTCAAGAAACTTTTTAGTCATTGCGCCAAACGTAATTGTTCTTGAACGACTTCGAACGGATTTTAATGGATTGAAAATATTCTTTACTGATCCTGTTTTACCACCCAATGGTTGGGAGGATCGTGATTGGGCTAGAGATTTTCAACTCAAGCTACACATTCAAGATGACGTAAGACTTGTTAATCCAGTTGGAAATATATTCTTAACAAATATTCATCGTGTCTATGAGTCAAAAGACAAGTCACCGGGTATAGATGATGATAATTTGATGGATTATTTTTTAGGTACAAAGCCAAAACCAAAAAACAACAAGGGTGATGTAGAGTTGGAGGATATTGTTCGTGATATCGATGAGTTAATGGTCATTAATGATGAAGCACATCACGTTCACGATTCCAAATTAGCTTGGTTTACATCTATCCGTGATATACACAATAAATTGAAGTTAAAGGGTTCACGTTTATCTCTTCAAGTCGATGTTACAGCTACACCCAAACACACCAATGGTGGAATTTTTGTTCAAACGGTTAGTGACTATCCGTTGGTAGAAGCCATTACACAAAATGTTGTGAAGAAGCCAGTTGTCCCTGATGGTCCAAGTAGAGCTAGATTAGAAGAGCATCAGTCATCAAAATTCACGGAGAGGTATTCAGATTTTTTGAGACTCGGTGTTGAGGAGTGGAAGAAGGCGTTTGAAGATCACAAGAAGCTAAACAGAAAGGCTGTGTTATTCGTTATGACGGATGACACAAAGAATTGTGACGAAGTCAAAGAATGGCTTGAACAAAATTACACGGATTTACGAAACGCTGTTTTAGTTATTCACACTAATAAGAGTGGTGACATTAGCGAGGCTACCTCAGGGAAAGCCAAGGAAGAGTTAGATCTTTTACGGAAGCAAGCAAATGCTATTGACGGATGGGATAGTCCTTTCAAGGTTGTTGTTTCTGTTCTTATGTTAAAGGAAGGTTGGGACGTTCAAAACGTTACAACTATTGTTGGACTTCGTTCATATTCAACCGATTCCAAGATTCTTCCTGAACAAACACTCGGTCGTGGTTTAAGAAGAATGTATAGGGGTAGAGATGACCTTGTTGAAAAAGTCTCTGTTCTTGGAACGCCAGCCTTTATGGATTTCGTTGAGAGTATCGAACGTGAGGGTGTTGAACTTGAACGTAGATCTATGGGAGCGGAAGCTAAAGCCATTGCTCCATTGGTGATTGAGGTTGATCGAAACAGTAAGAAAAATATTGATGAGTTGGATATCGAGATTCCTAAACTCTCACGACGTTTCAATCGAAACTACAAACGTCTAGAATCTATTGATGTCTCTAGACTTTCGACAACACGAATTCCTTTCAAGAATTATTCGGAAGAAGAATTACGTCAAATCGTTTTCAAAGAGATTACGACTGGTGACGTGAGCCACACAACCGAATTACCTACGACTGGTGACATTGATAGTACCCAAGCAATTGGTTGGTTCACTATGAAAATAATGAACGACTTGAGACTGGTTGGAGGGTATGACGTTCTCTATGAAAAGCTGAAAGAGTACGTGAGAGATTATCTCTTTGATAAAACGGTGTCTCTTGAAGATCGTTTGACTATGAGAAATCTAAGTGAAGGAAACGCCACTTCACTTACGCTTGAGTCTTTTAAAAATGGAATTAACAATCTGACGATTGAGGATAGTGGAAGTGCTCAAGTTATCGACACTATTAAACTAAAAGAAACACGAGCATTCCCTGTCAACGATCAGGAATACGTAGTTTCTAAGAAATGTGTCTTCAATCGAATTGTTGGTGACAGTCATCTGGAGTTGAGATTCGCTAATTTCCTAGATGAATGTGATGATGTGCTTTCATTCGCCAAGTTGTATCAACGTATTAATTTCAAAATGGATTACGTTGATAAGGAAGGAAAGATTAGGGACTACTACCCTGACTTCATTGTGAAAATGAAGGACGGAAGGATCGTAATTGGTGAAACTAAGGGTCTTACTGACGTTGATGTCCCAATTAAGATGAAGCGTTTACGGTCTTGGTGTGAAGACATCAATGCTAGTCAGTCAGAGATAAAGTTTGATTTCGTTTTCATACCCGAGAAAGAGTTTGACGATCTTTTGTCTAGTTATGTTGATGGGTTAATGAAGGGTAAGACAAAAACTTTTGATCACGCTCTAAAACTATTTAATCAATATAAGACTGACAAACAAACCGAATAATTGTTAAATAGTTGTTACGGAAATGCTCCGACTGATGTATTTCTAATTGATTTCTCAGCTCTCCTTAGGTACCGACTCACAGTAGCAGCTAATCTATTCTTTTTATCCGTAATTTGACTTTCAGTATCACTAGTCTTGATTTTGTTCTCCATCTGAAATTTTGGGATTGCGTTCCCGATTTCCCAGAGCTTCATTTTTGGATTGGCTTTTTTAAAGTCATAAACCTCTAGGGCTTGCTTTATAGCTGGAATGTTTGGTTGACCTTTTACCTGATATCGAGCCTTACTCCGTTTTGCTAACTGTTGCCCCCTTTTACCCTTATGTCGCTCATCCAGTAACTCTTTAAATCTTCTCAGTATCAATTTTTTGGGAAGATAGAGTGGGATGGAGACCGTAAAGGCATGTAACGGATCAATCGCAGTCTGACCTTTATCCATGACCCGTATTGATAGCTCTGCTTCGGGCTCCGAGAATAAATTGGCTCCCCTAGCCCCTTCAGTCCACCAATCTTTAAAACTATCGCCACGAACGTCTCCAAAGTCTTTATACAAGTTCGCTAGCTTCCCCTTACCACCCGATTCACAACACTTAAGGTATTCCGAATTGCGCCTTAAGTATTCCCACCACCAGTAGTAAACCGTTCCCTCCCAAGCTGACTTGGGTTTTGGTCTTGCTTTTGTCCCAAACGTGGGATGTTTGTATTGGAAATGGCGGGGGTAGCGATTTTTTTCCATATGGAACGATTTTAAAACAAATTTATTAACAGTTTAAATATAACGCTTTTAAATAAAAATAGTGCTTATATACCCTTTCGGAGTTTAATTGATATATGGGAAGAAGACATTTTTTAAAGATGTTAAAGCCCATTTTATTAACTATTGAAAGGAATGTATGAGTACTAATATTATTAACAATCAAACAAATGAAATATCAGATAAAACAGTAATTCAACTCGCAACAGATTTCAAGAATTACTTTGTGAAATCGGCGGATAACGTTCTGGAAATGGCTCGGGTAGTTACGGAAGCCAAGCGAGACTTAAGTAGTTTGCGTTATAAGGACTTTTGCCACTTGATTGGGTTTGAAACCCAATCTAGCACTCTTAAGAAACTACTTAAGATTGGTGAAAAGTATGAGCTTTTAAAACAGAATATCAATGCTTTACCGGCGAGCTGGACAACTCTGTATCAGATCTCATTGATTTCATCTGACGATATTGTCAAATATGTTGACAGTGGAATCATTAATCCGGATTTAAAGAGCAAAGATTTAAGGATATCCTCATCAACCAATCAAACCTTAAAGCCTAAAACCGTTCCAAATAGAACAGTCAAAAAGGGTGGGTTCGAGTTCAAGGTTGTTCTCAGCAAAGAACCATCCGAACAAGTCACGCAAAAAATTCAAAGGATTTTGAATGAATGTAACGGCTTGGAGTCCGCTGAAATCGAGATTGGGTCTTCGTTAGAAGAGTTCCTTAAACCTGTCGTTGAGACTGTGTAAGGAGAAAATATGACTTTGGAAAAAAGTCCGGACTGGGCTTCAAAGTATCGCCCTTCCAAATTTGACGAAGTCATACTACCTACACCTATTCAGGATAGCCTTCGGGCTGTTCTGACTAATGGTGGTGGTATTTCACTTCTATTATTTGGAAGTCCTGGGTGCGGAAAGACCACCTTAGCAAAACTCATTAACCCTCAGAACACGTACTACATTAACTGTACGTTAAATCGTTCAATTAATTTAGTGAGGGATCTTGAGCGAACCTGCTCCACCGTGAATGTTTTTGGTGAAAGACGGTTAATTCTTTTTGATGAGGCTGATTTTTTATCGACCGATGCGCAAGCGGGTCTTCGGGGATTTGTAGAGCAATACGACGTCGCCAATGACTTTGTAATGACTGTTAATTACCCTGAGCGTTTGATCGACGCTATTAAATCTAGGTTTTTACCTGTGAATTTTGACTTCGTTAATTCCGAAAAAACCCGGACAAAAATCCTTAATCGACTTAAAGAGATATCCAAACTTGAGGGTTATTCGACAGTTTCAGAACAGCAGTTACAAGTAATAGTTTCTGATTGTTTTCCTGATATACGTCAAATGCTCAAAAGACTTCAATTTGAACTCCAAAAAAAGGAGGGGAAATGATTGCTAATAAAAGTCCGATATTCAAAGTACAAGGCTGGAAACGTCTAAAACCCTTGGTAGATAAATTTAAAAACCAAGTGATGTATATCGAATCTACTTTGATTGAGCTTGGATTAGCTCCTGAAAAGTTTGATTTGGGGCGTGATGATTGTTATCAGTTTTTTGAATTTCACATTGGAACTGCTGGTAGTGAAGAAATTAATCTTGTGGAAAAAAACTATCATCTTTTGGTAAATAAAAGCAATACGCCATTAGTAATGTCTTTGGTTCCTTATATCGGTGAAGATTGTAAAAAACTACATCTTTGTTTTTATCTGAAAGTACTCTCCATAAACAACCCTTTTAGATATCGCGAACTTGAGCATTACCTCCATTACTTTAATTTTAATGAAATGCATACAACACATTGAAAGGTTTATATGAAGCTATCAAAAAATACAATGAATTATTTAAAACATTTTTCAACAATTAGTCCAAATTTTGTTTTTCAGAAAGGAACTCAGCAAAATACGATTTCCTTTGGTAAAGATCGGGCAGTTTCTACAACATTAGATACTAGTTTTCCGTTGGATTTTCCAATTAAAGACTTGGGTGGTTTTGTGAAAGCCGCTTCTAGCCTTAATGATCCAGATGTTATTTTTTCCAAATCAAAATTAACTCTTTCAGATAAAAACGGAAAAATTCTTTTCAAGCGAAGTAAAAAAAGGGAGCTAATTGTCCTAACTAAAAAAATAAACTTTCCAGACCCTGAAGTTGAATTTGAAATTAGTAATAAAAAATATATGTCTTTGGTAAATTCTTTAAAAAGACATGGCTTTTATTACATTACTTTTAAAGGTGACGGTAAATTTATTACTGCAGAAAGTGAACTTTCATATAAAGGTGAATATATCTATATACAACGCCTAGGGTCGACACAAAAGCAATTTTCTTTCAGATTCCGTGCTACAAACTTGATTTGTCCGGTAGATGATTATTTAGTTTCAATAAGTTCCAAAGGTATAGGGCGATTTCAATCAAAAAATTCGGATTACATATCCTACATTGCAATCGACAAACCTAAGTCGACTTAATTTTTATTAATAACCACCCCTTAGAGGGTGGTTTTTTCTTTTTATAAATAGTTTTACGGACGCTAAACGGGGCTGTTCGTAGTGAATGTAACGCCTTGGCTTATGAGCCTATTTGTTAGCGTACTCACTTTTATCAATATCGGCTCAATAGAAGGTCGGTAATCCTAATTACACCTAAAGAAAGAGAAAAATGAAATACTGTAAAGAACTACTTAAAAGTACTAAATTTAACCAACCTTACGAAAAAAAGATACTCCAGAATTCCTTAAAAAGTCATACCAACCTAAGAAAACAAGAATTCGACTGGATTACTCAGAACCCTGATTGGGTCACCTTCACAGTTACAGTAACCTTTAAAAACCTTGTTCCTTTTCATATGAAAGACGGAATGAAACAGGCGACTGAATATGAATACCAGAAATACGTCCTCACCAAGATTAAAAAACGGCTCACTCGATTACAAAAAAACTGGGATAAGGTCTTGATTGCTGAATTTAGCGTCTATGAATTTGATCAAACTAGCTTTTTCCGTAAAACCAATACCCCCAAAACTCCACACCATATTCACGGGATTATTACGATTCCAAGGGAGAAAATGAATCGCCTAATTGATGCAAATACAGGAAACCTTCATCCAAGGCTAGAAAGCGACTTGCGTTCACTAAAAAAGGTCTCCACATTCCTCATTGAGCCGTTACGTCTAGAAACCGCACACTCATGGTTTCACTATATGCTCAAAGATAAAGATGGTCATTATTTTCAATAGGCTTAGAGAAGATTAACCCGTTCCCCATTGGACTTAATCACGTATAAAGAAATATCCTCAGGACTACTTTCTTCAAACTCAAGGTCTTCGCCTGAATAGCTGATATTGACTACTTGTCTTTTTGTACCGTCTGGTAGCTCTTGTCCATCCATAGATAGTCTGAGGTTCTGTAGGTCTACTCCGCCTTTTGGAGTCAGGGTGGACTCACCGTCTGAAAACCATTCTTCATAGACTAGGTAATGCTTATCTGCTTCAAATTTGAACCATGAGTGAGTTTTGAGGCTGGGTAGTGAATTTACAAAAGTTTTAAGGATTTCGGGTTGCTCGATTTCATCTACAAATATTTCAAATTCAGGAGTAGCTCCATCGATAGCATATCCACTTATTACCGCACCACCATTAATTTCATCCTGAATATCATCAACATCTTCCCAAAAGTCGTCTTCATTGTTTGTAGCCTCAATTAACCTCTCTAGATCTTCATCTGAGACAGCTAACAAAGTCAGCGCATACATATTGCCTTGAATTGAAATAGTTTTTTGCTTTGCCATAAAGCCTCCTCTTTTTACTTATATATTGTGAATGATAAAACGAATATAAAAAAACGACTAAATATAAAAACTACTAAAAAAGGAGTGTTGCGTTATGAAGAGTGTCTCCCGTAATCAAATTCTAGGTATTCGGTCAACCAAAGACTTTATTTCCAAGTTCGATGAATTATGTGATCGCCTTGGATATAACCGATCCGAAGTCATTCGATATTGCTTAAAAAGGTTCCTTAATGAGAACTGGAATAGCTCGGAGAACTTTCAACGCGTTCGAAAGGAGATGTTCTAAATGTTAAGTTTCAAAGAATGGCTAGCAGAGAATAAGTTCAACCCATTTCAAAAGAGGCGTAAAAATGAGCAATCAAATAATCAAAGAACTGGAGAAGTCGGGGCTCTCGATCAGCAAGGACAAGCTCCTAGACCTAATCAAGAAGTCCAATCAGCAGACATTCACTTTTTCCCAGAACCAAGGTAGTAAACAAGTGGTAGTAGTTATAAATGCAAGTAGCATTTACTGAATTAAAAGGGATAGCAATTCAGTTGTTACGGGAAAAAGGGATGGGAATTAAACAGATAGCGAGGGAGTTGAAAGTGGGGATTGGGACAGTGCACTCAGCGATTTAATCGAGTTTATACATAGACAAGTATTCTTTCGCCTCAGTAAGTAATACTACTGAAATATTGCCGTTTTGATTGAGTGCGGCATTGATGTAGTTCATGAGTCCCAAAAGAATTATTTGATGTTTAAGGGAATCATTTGGCGTAACTTTTTTTGCCAGTAAAAGAAAACCACAGACCATTGCATCATCAAACGGAATTTGATAAGGATCTAATATTTTTGTTGAATGTAAATTTTCTACGGTTTTAAGAATGTCACTTGAAAGAAAGTTACGCTCTTTATTTGACATTCTTTCAAGTAAATCACTACCGCAAAATTTACTTGTAATTTTTCCAAAAGCACTTGAGATTACGCCGATGACATGGAGTTCTTTAACAAAATTAAACATAGTTATCTAACCAAGCAAACTTCTTTCTTACTTCTTGCTAAACTAGATTCTGGTTTATTTGTAATCGTAATCACACCATTCTTTGCATTAGTAACTAACTGTGCAGAATCGCAAACCCAATTACTTGCATCTGTAATTTGACACTTTTCAAGCGGTTCTTTAATTTCTTTACCGCTAATATCCTTTCCAGAAACAAATATTTGCTTAGAGTTCATATCCACCGAGTAGGTTAGTTTTATAACCTCATAGCACTTCTTGCAGTTCGTACCCATATCGCAGGGACTCAGAGTTACATCATAGGACTTGGCGTGAAGAGTAAGTGGTAAGAATAAAAGGGGGAGTAATAGCTGTTTAAGCACTTTTGGGTTCCTCAACTTCAATGAAGTTTCCTTCGTGATAGATATGCGGTTTATTTCTCAAATGATAGATGACTTCATCCGTGACTAAACTTGCCTTGCCAAATCGCTTAAATCCAAAGTATTCATAATCAAAGTCACCGTCAAAGTCCTTGCCAATACAGTTAATGTATTCGTCACTAATAAAGATTCTTTCGCCAGAATCTTTGACTTTACAAGTATCTCCATGAATCACGAGTTTGGGAAATACAAAACCTCGTTGTTTGTAGACACCCGTTGTAATTTTTGGTAACTGACAATTAATTCCAATCCAAGAGATAAGAACAAGTTCAAAGTAGTTATCTTTATCTGAATTTCTTCTGGTTAGAACTGAGTTGACTGCTTGAAAACCTCGTATCACTGCCGTTTCAATATTAATCTCTTGGTTATAGGCATGATCTTCAACCCCTTGCCAAGATTTTTCTTTTTGAGGATGACCAAAATAGAGTTCAATCTTTGCCATT
>Ga0214921_10009199_pt1 | contig 12566 bp, 9 predicted proteins | sample LL1505_MetaG_FD_177992 | JGI IMG/M metagenome (GOLD analysis project Ga0214921, IMG submission 177992) | Freshwater microbial communities from Lake Lanier, Atlanta, Georgia, United States - LL-1505 | ecosystem: Environmental > Aquatic > Freshwater > Lake | place: USA: Georgia | collected 2015-05-28 | reverse complement strand
ACTTGAATTCATTGCACATGATGTATTAATTGTTAAATAATCTATCATTGTCCAATTATTACCATAATCCGTTGAATAATAAGATTGAATACCAGCCCAACCACCTCCACTACAATATATATATTGTCCTGAATTATCCATACATATTGACTGAACCCAACGTCCTGAATTATTAATAGTTAAATTTTGTTGTTTGTTAATCCATGTAACACCATAATCATTTGACATATATATATTACAACTAGGTATTCCAGTACTAATAGCACATTGATATTGACCACTATTTGACATTTTAATTGCAAAAATTTCAGTAGTAAAAGTAGTTTTAGAAAATGTTGTACCACTATCTTGAGATGTAAAAATTGCATATTTACAACACATACTAACAAATTGACCTGTTATATTTGTTGAAATATAATAACCCATATTTGAATAACCAGCTGTTGAATTGAAATTTATACTTGAATCTGATAATATATTTATCATGAAATTATATATTAATATAATCAGATTATATTAATCTAAAAATAAAACTATTTAAATTAACTTTATCTAACTTATTTTGACATCATCATTTTAACAAATTCTTCATAATTAATTTGTCCATTCCCATCTATATCAGCTTCTCGAATAATTTCATCTACTTCTTCATATGATAGTTTTTCACCTAAGTTTGTCATAATATGTTTTAATTCTGCTGCAGAAATAAAACCATTACCATCTTTATCAAATACTTTTAATGCTTCTAATATCTCTTCTTCTGAATTAGTGTCTTTCATTTTTCTTGCCATCATTGTTAAAAATTCTGGAAAATCAATTGTCTCATTACCATCCGCATCAACTTCATTAATCATATCTGCTAATTCTACTTCTGTTGGATTTTGTCCAAGAGATCGCATTACAGTTCCTAATTCTTTTGTTGTAATAGTTCCATCACCATCTTTATCAAATAGTGAAAATGCTTCCTTGAATTCAGCGATTTGTTCTTCAGTTAATTGGCCAGCCATTTATATTATATTATTAGATAATATAAACGCTACTTGTTTCATTTTAATATAAGATTATAATATATTATGAATTATCACTAAGATTAAATAAATATTTAGAGATTAAGAATAATAATAAAACTATAAGACAATTAAATTATTAAACTAGCCCCTGAACTAGATTTTTCAAAAGATTGGCATGATTTTTGATGATGAAGCAAATGTTGTTAAAATAGAGTGTACTAAAGTGTATAGCATTTCAGATAAATCTTAGATTAATTTTATACTCTCATTTTCCTATTTTTCAAACTATGATCTCTACGATCATTTGTACCAATACCTTTTGACATCATCCACGGAGATGGTATAGAAAACATTTTATTAAATATATCAGCAATAGGTACAGGTTCGTCTTGTTCATCTTTGAATGAACGCGGTACATATCTATATTCGATATATGGTTTGGGGCATTTTTTTAGAGTATTTAAGCGGATCATTTCATAGATAATCAATAAAATTATAATAATAATAATTAGTCCAATTAGTTTTTGAAAGTTCATTTCTCTTATACTTTAATGTTAAAAAATAATTTGATATATATGAAAAATTATTTAATATATGTTAAAAATAATTTGACTAATTATCTTTTTTATGATTATGATGATTTTTATAATATATTATTATAAAAGAAACTATAATGGATACTAATAATTTTATCTATATTGGAAATCAGAATTTGATTAATTTTGAATCTGTTGCTAACAATTTATTAAATTTATCTTCTGAAAATAATTTAGAACAGAAATTAGAACAAACTTCTCAACAAACTTCTAAACAAACAAATTCTAATAAATTACTAAATTTAGCTACAAATCAAACTAATCTTTCATCAATTCATAAAAAGAAAATATTAATTGCAATTTATTGTCATAATATTTCTTTTTTTAATTTTATCCTAATTATAATAAATTATCTGGTACATTTCAAGGATTTATTTATATTGGATTGTATTTTACATATAGTTTTTTATGTGGATAAAACATTTAATTATGAAATGAAACATATAATGAATTCTATTACAAAAACTGAAATAAAATCCATTCTAAAAAAATATCTCTATAATAATGAAAAAAATAATATTGATTTATTATTGGGAAATATTTATCCAGAAATTTTAGAACAAAATAAATTAATAGAAACTAATCATAAAATTTTTATTTGTAAACTTCAAAATTCTAGTTTAAATTCCTGTTTAAAAGCACCATTTGAAACAATATATGAAAAATATAATGATCAAATGGGTCCATTGGCAAAAGATCCATTAAAAACGTATGAAGCAGATATATATTTGGGAATTGGAGCAAAAAGAGCATATGCTTATAATTACTCATTTACTAATAATTATGATTATTTATTACAAATAGATTCAAGTACTCTGATTTGTAATCAGGCGCATACATGTTCTCTAGATAATACGACATCAGAAATTGTTAAAAATTCATGTATATATAATTCATTTATTGGAAATCCACCAAATCCTTCTAAAATATCATATATTAAGAAAGAATCAGATAGATCACAAATAGTTTCAGGTGTAGGACAAGAACATGGGATTCAAGATATAGATTTTGGTAGTTTACAAAATCAAATAATTAATCCCAAACAAATACAAAAGAAAATTAATCAGAAAACTACTCCTGAAACTACTCCTGAAACTACTCCTGAAACTACTCCTGAAATTAAAAATTCTATAATTAATGCTCAACAAGTTTTAAAAGCACGTAGTTTAATTATACATTTGAATATTGCTAATTATTTACAATTTATGGTCATCTCATTAAAAGTTCTCAATAATAATTCTGATAATAATTCTAATAAAAAATATGCTCTAATTAGTGGATTAAGAAGAACATCTCAACCTCTTGTTGCACAAACTAAACATAAATGTGGATCAGAACCTAATATATCAAAAATATATTTAATAGATCTCAATATAATTAGATTAGTTCAGAATTCAGCTCAGAAATCAAATCAGATATTAAATTTATATGATCCCTGGTATATGAGATTTTTTGAGGATTATTCTGCTACTAATACTTTATATAATCACAATCCAAAATTATATACATTTAAAGATTGCTATTCAAATATGTATAAAGTTAATTTTCAACCAAATACATCAATTAAAATTAAAAATATAATAGACACTTCTCTATTGGCGTATATTAATTTCTTTGACTCTGATAAAATTATACTTTATAGCTTTTTATCGAATTATACTAATGAAAAAGTAATTGAATCATTTAAATTTTTATCATCAATATTACGTCCAATTGATGCTGTTAAAATTATGATTAAATCAGAATATAATCATCCAAAATTAGGTTGGATAGATTTTAAAGAAACAACAATGTTTGATCTTGGTAAAAAAGAATTTAATCCAGATTATTCATTGGCTACATATAATCCAATATCGGTTCAAACAATTTCAACAATTCCAACTGATTTAAGTTTAGAACAATTAACTTGTATAATATCTAGTCCTAAATCAGATTTAGTTGAAAGTATATATGCTAAGTGTTTTATAGATGTATATGCTTGTGATCCAAATATAACTTTGAATAATGATTTTGGAAAATATCAATGTAATTATAATTATGTGGCAACATCCTTACAAATATATATTTTTTTAATATATAAATTATTAATACCAAAAATGGACTATCTAATTGATAATCAACCATTTGTTAATATTATCAAAAGTGAACTTAAAAACTTATTTTTATCAGTTTTTTATTCAGAATGTGCATCAATATATGATCTATTAATATGGTTTCAAATATTAGAAAAAATATCAAATGAATCTACTGAAGAAAACAAACCAATTGGAAATATTAAATTTAGTTATTTAAATTTAGGTAATTATTTGATATATCAAGTTAAAACATTAAATACTATCAATACATCAAAAACAAAAAATAAACAAAAAAAATCATTACTTCATACTAAAATTTCTGATATTATTGATGAAGTTAATAAAGATTCTAAACTTAATATAGATACTATCAATTTAAATATTTTAGAATCAATTAAACTAGAAATATTTGGAATAAATATAGTACTTAGATCGGATTTATCACCATTTGATAATATTATTATTATCAGAAATACTTTATTTAAAATATAAATTAAATTTTTTAATCTAATTAATTAGATTAAAAAATCTTATAATTTAATCGATTTAGTTTTAAGCTGTTTGATTTGCTTGTTTAGCTTGATTATGTTGTTGTTCTAATTCCATTTCTTTTATTCTTTCAGATAATTCATCTTCTAATCGTCTTAATGTTTTAATATTTTCGTCTACTTCTTTCTTTTCTTTATCTAATTCTAATTTATCATTTTCTAAATCATATTTTTTATCATTTAATTTTGCAATTTTAGATTTAGATTTAGTTTTAGTTTTGGATTTTGCTGTTCCATTTTGATTAAGTTCTGATTCATTTGATTGTTCTTCTGCAGCTTCATTCTCTTCTTTTCTCTTGTTAACATCATCTAATGCTTTCTTAATCATATCTTGTTTTCTTAATTCATGGAATTGTTTAGCTTCTGTTTGTTGATTCCAATATGATTTCATTAGTTTATTTAAATCCTTATCCATATATTCCGCATCTTTTGCCTTCTCGGGATCATCTTCAAAAGGACACCATTTACCCATTTCTGCAATATAGATATTATGATATGGATCACATTTATTTAAAAAATCTGCTCTAGCTTTAGCCTCTTCGTATGTTGAATATCCACCTCTTACCTTAACACCACATACTGATATATCTTTGGGTCTTTTTTCTTCAACAATAGATGAAGGTTTTAAGAAACTAATACATACATACTTTTGTTCCGTGATTACAGGATCTTCAGTTAGATAATCAATTTCTTGAGGAGATGTTTTTTCAGTTTTATCAATATTATCTGTTTTATCTGGGTTTTTTGATATTTTCTTTTTTGACATTTGGTTATTAATTATAAATATATTTATATGCTTTTCTTTTAAATTGTATTAAAATTTTTTATCATTAAATATATTTGAAAGATTTATATGAACTTTACTTAACAGATCAATATAAGTAAAACTAATTTATCTAAAGAAACTAATTTATCTAAAGAAACTAATTTATCTAAAGAAACTAATTTATTTTTGTTAGATATTATTTATAATATCTAACAAATGTATAAAATTGGTGATGAATTTAATATCAAAGTTAAAATTGATAATGATACTATACTTGATCAAACTTTAATTATTAGTTATGCTTTTGATAATATTATAATTACATGTGGCCATTGTTTACCATCTAATTCTATAATTACAAATGGAAAAATTTTATATACATCAGGATATCAAACAAATTTAGATTCAGAATCGGAATCAGAGGAGATTGGTTTTATACAATTAAATGATCCTAATATTAAAATAAGACCAAATTATCATTTATTAAGACCAAAGTCATTTAAAAATTTTAGACAAATATCTAAACTATTAATAAACAAACCAGAAATACAATTAATAAATAGATCAAAATATTACGATCTCAAATTAATTAAATTATTAAATTATGATTCATTTAATAAATTAAAATTTAATCAAATTAATCAAACAGATGATATTTATTGGTCACATGCAATTAATCGTATAATTGAAAATCCATATAAAACAAAATCAAAATTATCTGTTTTAAAATTATCAGCTTTATTTGATATGTCATTTATTGGTATAGCTTATCCTGTTAATAACATATCAAATAAAGCAAATCAATCTGTTTCATCAATTAATGATGCTGGTTTAACAAAATCAAAATTAGAAAAGGAATTTGGTTATAAAATAATAACAGATGAATTTCATAGTATAACACGACCATCATTTTCAGGAAGTCCAATAATTTATAAAAATTATTTTATTGGGTATCATTTAGGTTCGACTATGGCATATAAATTAAATTCATCAAATCAAATATATTGGTTAGGAAAAGTGATTTATTTCAAAGTAATTCATTTGATATATGAATGTTAGAATAATTTGTTTAAAAAATATATTTTTGAACAAATTAAATTGAAAATAATAAATTAATATATGTATATAATTTATAAAAAATGAATACAGTAAATTATAAAAAATTAAAAAAGAAAAATTTAGTAAATATTATTAATAATTTATACGTTCAATTATCATATTTATATAATAATACAAAATCAATATCATTAAAAAATACTGAAATAAATCAATATCAAAAAGAACTATCACAAAATCAGGAACAACTATTACAATATCAGAATCAAATATTACTATTGAATAATCAAATATCACAATTAAATAATAATTATACACCACCATCAGATTTAGTAAGTAGTAACTCTACTGAAAATAAAAAAATTATTAAATTAAATAGCGATATACAAAAATTTCATAGTAAATGTAAAGAATTTATGGAATCCAAAAGTAATTTAGTAAATTCAATAAGAGAAATTAATATTACAATTGCTTCATTAAATTTAATACTAAAAGAAGAAGAAAAAAAATCAAAAAAAAATATTATGAAAATTAAATATTTAAAGTATAAAATTGTTACATTAAGAATCAAAAAAAATTTAATAACAAGTATTGATGATAAAAATATTAATTATAGATGTGAAAGATTAAAAGATATGATACAATCTGGTGGTGATATACAATCTGGTGGTGATATAGAATCAAATCAAATTAAAACTAAAATTAAAACAAATGAATATAAGATAGGAAAATATATTGATAAATTAAACAATTCAAACAATTCAAACAATTCAAACAATTCAAACAATTCAAACAATATATATCTTGATAAAATAGACTATTATATTGATCAAATTGGCGGTTCATCAATTAAATCACCAAATATAGAAGATATTTTACAAAAAAAATATACATTGATAACTGATATTGACAAATATAAGACCATTTATCAAAAACCATTAAAAGATACAGATTATATACATGAAGATTTTGAAAAACAAGATGATACTGAAATAAAAAATATAACAGAAATTTTTAAGCTTCCGTATATGGGTATTAATCAGGCTAATATAAATGATAAAGATAATGAATTATCTGAAATTATTTATAGATATAAACGAGGTATTCGTTCATCATCTACTGATATTTTTATGCAATCTGCAATTGATCCAGATATACGTAAATTATTATCGGAATATGTATTTTTTGAATTGACTGGGTCTATTTATGAATTTATGTATATGTTTAATGTGAAAAAAAGAGATTATCCTGGATCACCTAATTTAGATGAGAATGATATAAAAATTATATATAAAGGTGGTAATACAACACGTATTCATTTACAAATTTTCAATAAAAATTTAGGAGGATCTAAAATTATTAAAAAAATTATCGATTATACATCAATTGGTGATTGGGATTATAGTATACAGATAAATTATGAAAAATTAAATGAAAAATATAAAAATCCAAAACTAATCAAAAATTTACAATCATTTATCAAGAAAATAATTACAGTAACCTTATCAAAAATAAAAAATGTTTTAAATAATTTTTTTGATACAGATATTTCCACAAAATATATTAAAAGATTAATAGAGAATTTTAGTACTGATTCAAATAGTGAATTCGATAAAGTGATTGAGAAATTTATGAAGGATTATAATGAAACAACAACCAGAAAAAAAATAAAAAAAATAGAACTTAACTCAATTACATCATATGATTATATTTATAATAATAAAACATTAAGTATAAGCAAAAATAATAAAAAATTAGACAAAGTATCATATATTGTTAATAATATACCAGATGATAAAAAATCAAAAATTAAAGTTGATAAAATAATCACTTTTTTTTCAAATAATGATCTAACTGAATTTATTCCAAATTTTATAACACCAAATAATATATTTATATCATATATTAATCAAATAAAACTTTATCAATTTAAGAGTAATAGTGATTTTTGTTTAATGAGATTAAAAATTAATAATGAACTTGAACTTAATTATTTTTTTGACGATGATTTAAAGCCAATAAATAAAATGCATCAATTACCTATTGAATTAGTTGATATTTCTATGATATATGAGAATGATGGAAAAAGATTATTAGAAAAATTTTATATAAAACCAGAAAATTTTTCAAAAAAAAATAAAGAAATTAATTATGAATATTTAAATGGAGAATCTATTGAAATTAGTTTACCTTCTGTATATTATATGTATTTTGATATCGCAACTATTATGTTTGAAGAAGGTGTTTTTATTTGGGATGATTCTAAATATGATAAAAGAATCTCGCGTTTAGCATATTTAATGATTATGTGTTTATTTGAAGATGGTGAAAATCTAGATTATATTGATACACGCATTAATTTATTTATTAAATTTTTAGAAAAAACTCAAAAAGATATCAAAACAATAGATAATATTAGCGAAATATATAAATATTTTAATAGTGAATTTAATAAAATAGAAATTGTTAATAATGAGATTACTTTAAATGGCAAACAAATAATTAGAAAAATAATAAAAAACACGTCTAACAATGATATATATGATTATTATTTAGATAAATTCTATCAAAATTTATTATCAATGGTAATATTTTTAAAATATTTATCAATGACTGATCCAAATGATTTAAATGATCCAATTGATCCTAATCATAAAGAATATGCAGAAATATGGTTGAAAAGAGGATTAGATTTTGACAAAGGTGATACAAAAGAGCTTGATATTTCAGGTGGTGTATATAGGTTTTATAGTGTTAAAAAAATACTAAAAACTCTTCCTAAATCATTTGATGAATTCAAACGGTATATTGATACTCTTATTGTTTCTCTTAAACTAATCGAAGAGCTTTTAGATGAAATATATGATGGGAAAAAAGCAACAATTCCTAATAAATCAAATATAACAATTCCAGATATAACAAAGTCTATCAATACACTTTATTAAAATAATTATTTGAAATTTTATTAATTTATTTTATAGTGCATAGTTTATTTAATAGTACATTGTTTATTTTGAATGTGTTTAATAGTAATTGGATTAACTTTAAAGATTTCGTTTCTATTAGATGCGCTAAAAATTCCTTGGGAATAACTATATGTATTATATTGTTTACAATCATAGTCACATTTATCATCAAAAATATCTTCTGGTTTTTCGATATATAATGAAATAAATATAAAATTATCATTAATTGATTGGATAGTCTTATCGATATCATTATCAATAAGATCAATTTTAACTAAACCAGTTTTTTGTTTAAAATACTTAAGAAACATTATTATTGAGGTAGAAGTATTATAAGATATAATATGTCTGTGATATAATTTGAATTTCAATTTTTTGAACTATCATAAAATATGTGCAATAAAGTCTTCTACTTCTGCTATAAAATAATCAATATGAAATTTAGTTTTATCTAAATTTTCTAAATAATTTATAGTTTTTATTATCATTTTTTTAAATTTTTTAGAATTAATTAATTTATTAAGATCATTTATATCAGTAAAATATAATGGATAATCAGCACCAAGATATTCAATGATTGCCGGATTACGATTAACAAGTAATGGTGTATTTCTAACAATACATTCTAAAACTGTATTATTAGCAGAACTATTAAATACATTTAGTAAACAAATATTTTTTCCTAATAATTCATCGTATTCATTATTTGACAAAAAACCTGGAATTTTTACACTAGAATCATTTAAATATTTCTGATAATTTGGATAAATGATTTGAAACATCTCTTTCCAATATTTACCACCTGGTAACCAAATTTTTTGATATTTTGTTGTTTTTATTTGATAGATGGTTTTCATATCTCTTAACCAAAATCCTAGTTGAATAATTGATTTGGTTTTATTTGATTTAAATTTATTTATGTCAAATTTAACACAATTAAAATCTGTAGGATGCAATATTGTTTTAATTGGTATATTTTGTATATTTGGTATATTTTGTATATTTGGTATATCATATTTTAATTCTGAAAATATTTTTTCAACATAAGTTTTTAAATGATCTGATAAAGATATTATTCCAATACAATATTTTATTGATTGTCTAAAATGAGATGATTTTACAATTTGTGTTAATTCTTCTAATGAATTATAATTCATCTCTTTTGGAAATTCCGGATAATGTATTATACCTATCCATGGTTCATTTATTATCCTAATATTATATTTTTTTATAAATTTAGTCATTAATTCTCCTCTCATTATTTTAAATTCATTATATTCAGGATACCATTTAATGAATGTTTTAAATCCATAATTATCAATATTGATAAAAACATCTGATTTTAATTTATCATTAATATGATAATAAGCATCTTTTAAAAAAAACATATATGAATTATTCCCAATATTAATATTTTTAATAGAATCAAATTGACGTCCAAAATAACAATCCATATAATCAACTAATAATATTTTTTTATTTAGTTTTTCTAATAATTGTTTTATAATAAAGGGCCATCCTGAACGATGTGTATTAGTATTAATATTATCAAAATTTACATTTATAAGTTTCATTTAATTATGTTAAATCTAGAATATTTTTATAAAAACATGAAAAAATTTGTCAACCATTGTTTGATCAACAAATAATTTGATAATTATTTATCAACCATTTATTAATCAATAATTTAATAATTTATCTTCTACAAAGATATATGGATAAAGTTCATTTATATGGCTGGAATTGGGTAAAAAAATATATACCACTATTACCTAAAAATCATATATTAATCGATTATGCTGAACACTATTTTTTCAATCCTAACAATTCGTACATCACGTCGTATTGGTTCTGTATTATACATCATACGATTTCTGATATATCTCCTAATAATCTTAATGATCTTTTTTTAATAGATACTTTTATAAAATCATTACCAAAGTGTAGATGTATTATAACATTAAGTGAATATAATCTTACTGAAATAATTAAATTATTAAATAAAATGAATTTAATAATACCAGTTGAAGTAGTTTATCATCCTATTAATTTATTAGATATTAATAAATTTAATTATACAAACTTTGTATCAAATCCAGATAGATCAATTATAAATATTGGTGCATGGTTAAGAAATCCATATACTATTTATACTCTCAATTTACCAAATTTAGGCGTAAAAAAAATAAAACTCAAAGGCAAATATATGTCAGAATATTTTATCCCAATCAATTATAATATAACTAAATTACTCGATGATATTATTTATGATAATCATTTGAATGAAGACATATTTTATACAGACTTATTTAACAAAACATCTAACAAAACATCTAACAAAACATCTAACAAAACATCTAACAAAACATCTAACAAAACATCTAACAAAACATCTAACAAATTATTTAAAAATCTGATAAACAACTCATCCAAGTATTTGATTAACTCATCTAAAAACTCATATAAAAATTCATCCAATAAAATGATTTATTCTAGATCAAATACAAATATAAATTATTATATATTATATTTAATTAATTATATTAAATCAATATATGAACTTATACCAAGTATCCAAAATATACCAAGATCTCAAATAAATAAAACACCAAATATACACGATGAATATGATTTAAAAACTATTTTAGTGAGAAATAATATGGAAACAGATAATATTGACTATAAAACTGATATAGAATATATTGAATTAATTACACAAAATATAATTTTTGGTCATTATATTGATTGTTCAGCATCAAATACAATATTAGAATGCATATTATATAATACTCCAATTATATTAAATAATCATCCAGCGATAATTGAATATTTAGGAAAGGATTATCCATTATATTATTCGGAACCAAAATATGATTCAGAATATAAATTTACATTAGATTTTACATTAGATGATATATCAAATGCACACCAATATTTATTAAAATTAGATAAAACAAAATTCTCTCCAGAAACATTTAATAAGAAACTATCAGAGATATTTTTAAAATATTCAAAAAAATCAACTTTATCAAATAATAAATTAAAAAATATATGCAAGTGTTTTAAATATACAAACGATTAAAACAATAAAAATATTTTTAGTTAATTATAGTATATGATAAATAATTTTAACTATAAAAATAAATATTTAAAATATAAAAATAAATATATTAATCTTAAAAATTCTTTATCTGAATTAGATCAATTCGGTGGCGAAAGAGGTTTATGTACATTTTGTAAACTAGAAAAAGATCTGCATAAATGCTCTCAATGTAAATATGTTGCTTATTGTTGTACTGAATGTCAAAAAAAAGATTGGCCTAATCATAAAGATATATGTATAAAAATAGCTAGAGCTGCAAAAAAAATAGTTAATCCAGAATATTTAAAAACAACTAACCCAGATGAATTTAGAATACGTACTAGAGCTGTAGAAGCAATTATGGATTTTTATAGTATACTTAATACAAAATTTGATTTTTCTTCTGGAATTATTTCTTATAAAGTTAATTATGTATATCCTGGATTTAATAGATTTCCTCTTCCATC
>Ga0214921_10009198_pt1 | contig 12566 bp, 10 predicted proteins | sample LL1505_MetaG_FD_177992 | JGI IMG/M metagenome (GOLD analysis project Ga0214921, IMG submission 177992) | Freshwater microbial communities from Lake Lanier, Atlanta, Georgia, United States - LL-1505 | ecosystem: Environmental > Aquatic > Freshwater > Lake | place: USA: Georgia | collected... | reverse complement strand
CGGATATTAGAGATAAAGTGAAGAGTGTTTTGTTGGAGAATCAATATTTACGTGGAATTATCGACGGAAATAATAGGCAGATACAGGCTATGAAGAAACAGGTGGAATTATGTATTATGCAGATTGGGGCGCGAAAGTAGTGGAAAATTGGTTATTTTTTTAATGTAAGAATTTCTATATTGGCTGCTAAGTTTGCTAAATTACTATTTGTTTTTAATTGTAAAGTTCTTTGTAAATTTCTTAATTTATTTTTTTCTGAATTATGTAATTTAGTAACTTTTGCTTTTAGTTCTAATGCTTGTAAATTTGTTAAATTTTTTGCTTTTTTATTTAAATATTCATTAATTTTTAGTGTTTGATTTGCAGCTCTTTTACTAATTTTTAACATATTATTTTCTGGATATGTAATATTACTTGAATATTGAAAATCAACCATTTTTTTTTTAACTATTAGCTCAAATTTTATATCAGAAGGTAAATCTGGTAATTTTATTAATAATTTAAATCCAGCATAAAATCCATTATATAAAGATTTTTTTGTATTTAAATCTATAGGTTTTTTATTACTTATCATATGATAATTGTTTTGATTGACTATTATATCATAAGCTTTATTTAATATTTCTAATGCTTTTTTTGGTGTAATACTATTATTATTATTATTATTCATATATATTATACGAATAATTTTTTTTTATTTAATTTAATTCTGACATTAATTCATGGAATTTTTTATAAAAATTATTACAATGAAACGCTAAATTTTCTTCCATATTCTTGAAATTCTGAATAATTTTTTAATGATTCCTTTAATCGTTCTATTGTTTCCCTTAAATCTCTAAGTAGAATATTTTTATTATTACCATTTCGCATTCTACTAATTGATTCAATTTTAGATCCAATATCAGCTATAAAAGATAATTCTGTTAAATTATATTTATGAGGCTCACGTTGATATTTATTATGTAAGTCCATTCGTATACGGTTAAAATTTGCACCTTTTTCATAACTATTAGCATCATATAATAGTTTTATTCTTCTTCTCATTTCTTTGCTTATCTGATTTCTGCTTATCTGATTTCCATTTATATTTGTCCCTGGACCGCTTAAAAGTTGAATCTTTATAGATATACGATCAGATAAAATATTTAATTTTTGTATTATTTCATAAATTGGATTAGTCATCTTTCTATTATTAGTCATACTTTCAATAAATTCTGTATATAGTCTAATATATTTTTGGACTTGTTCAAACAATTCTTTTAATGTATTAATTGTAGGATTATTACGGAATTTTTGTTCAATATAATCTTCATATGCTCTAAAAATTTTATTCATAAAAATTTCTATAGACGAATTATATTCACTTATATTAATTTTATTATCTAATAATCTCAATAGATTTAATAATTTCTCAAATTCTTTGAGTTGATGCAATAAGTTATCCAATAATTCGGAAAGACGTATAGTAGCATCATAGATAAATTTGGTAGATATAAAATTATCTAAAGTTGATTTTATTTTTTCAATTAATTTTAATTTTAATGTTTCTAAAAAAGTTTGATGTACATTTATCTTATTTTTTTTTAAAAAATCAGTAAATAATTCCACTTTTGAAATTAATTTATTTACTGAAATTTTACTTTTATTTATATTATTATAATTTTTATATAAATTTTGAATTTCTTTTAAATATTTATTATGTTCTTCAGTAAATATTGGTTTGTTTTTTAATAATCCAAATAATCGTCCGCCATCCATACTTTTCTTTTTTCCAGTCATTCTATATACTTTTACTTAGAAATAAATGATTTATTTATAATATCAATTGCCATATTTCGATCACCAAACCCCTCAATAACTGTCACTTTATTCTCATTATTCTTGTAATTGGCAAAAAAATCCTTTAATATTAATTTATCAATTTCTCGGATGTCATCTATATTATTAATAGACTGATATCGTTGGTCAACACTATCCGCCGGATAAACGAGTATTTTGGGGTCTGATTCTAAACCATCCTTCATAAATAAGACTCCCACTGGTTTCACTTTAATTACTGCCATTGGATAAATTGGTTGATCGTTTAATAAGACCACATCTAAACAATCGCCGTCATCTGCAACTGTATTTTCTATATATCCGTAATTAAACGGATAATTGTAGGCAGAAGGCAAAATACGATCGACCCTTATTTTCTGAGTTTCAGTGCAAAATTCATACTTTACTTTTGAATTCTGGGGGACTTCAATAATTGCATCAATTTCCATATTGTAAATAAGATATTCAATTACAAAATTATACGTTATTATGTTGGTTCTGAGTATCTTAATACTCCAAAATAATTTTCATTTACTTGATTCTTTATACTGCTATTACTAAAAAAATTAAAAACAATATTTTTTCTAATAAAATATTTCCATAAATTATATAAATTAGTTAATTGAATAGAACAATTATCATATAGTGTAGATGTATTTATACCTTCATATTTTTGTATTAATCCTAAAAGACAGACATTTGATGAAATATTATATATTTTAACTAATTTTTCTTTTAGTTTATTTATAAAAGAAAAATCTTGTTTATCTAATTCAATAAAAGTAGCGTAATTTTTAAATTTACATTCTGGATCTAATAATATTTTATTAAGTTGTTCAAACTCATCATTTCTTAGTGCAATAAGTAATTCTAAATGACTACCATTATTAACAAAATCATTAACTTTTTCTATGGTTAATTCTGAAATGCGATATTTGGGTTCCGGTCCTGTATTATAAATTTGATTATAATATACATTATTTCTATCTGAAACAATAGTCATTACATTATTTGGCTTAATACCACGGTAGTCTGACATAATAACGCTCAATGGAGATAATGAAAAATATATATTTTTTGCAATTTCAGCTATTATTTTATCCACATTTGAACGCGTACATATAAAAATGCAGTTATCTAATTTACGATTTTTAGTAATCAAATCACTAACATCTTTTAGGCTTTGTCCATTAATATTCAAACAGAAATTAGTAATTTTATAACATTTATTACAACAAACAATAAATTTATATATTTTTACTGCATCTTCAGAGGTTAAATTCTTTATGTTACCCATATATTTTTTTATTTGTTCTTTTGTTAATAACCCAATATCTTGAATATATGCTACATTCTTCATATATTATCTTAGAAAAAAACATTCAATTCTACTTAATCATTTTATCTTTGTTATCATTATTTTCTCCTGGATGTTTTCTTTCACGGAATGAAGGTGAGTAATTAGCACAGTCTTAGGAAAATAATTTTGGATTCATTCATTCAAAAATCAGTTCATCATCTTCTATAGTTAATTTTTAAATAAAGGTTGAATTTTATGTAGAAATTATAAATATTAATTCATATTTTAGGATTTGCAAAAAATATATTTGAATTTGTTTTTTTTTAACTATTATATCTTCCCGCGCTTAACTTTTCTAATCTAACTTTCATTTTTTTAATTCCATTAATTCGGCTTTGAGCTCACAATTACTATTTGTGATATTAATTTGGCTTATAATAACTGCTCACTCATCAGCTTTATCCTTTTTTTCAATTTTTATTAATTATAAAAATTTGGATTATCATTAAGATTTTTATTAATCAACTTATTTTATACTATAATACAGCTCATTAAGTTTTAATATAAAATTATTTATTTCTTGATTTTTATTTTTAAGATTTTCATAAGTATTTTTATTAGGAATAATATTCCATTCTTCCCATTCTTCAAATTGATTATATTTTCCATTTCTACGCATGGCATTATATTGATTTTTAAAAATTAAATAATTTAAATTTTTTAATTTATACATGTTTTCTCTTGATTGTATTAAAATACTTTGTGTTAATTTACTATTTTTTTGTAAGCTTTCTGCTTTATTGTAAATAAATTTAACTAAATCTATGATACAAGCATATAATTCTTGTTTTTTCTGCTTAGATAATTTTATAATTTCTGATTCTGGCATTTCAGTTAGTTGTTTATATAACGAGTCAGATTCTGATAATAAAGCATTAATATTTCTAGATTTAACATTTGGAGTTATTAAATAAATTCTTTTAGAGATAAATTTTTTTATATCCTTCATTTCTTTTAAGTATTTGTTATGTAAGTAAAATGGACCATTGGAATATCGATGACAATTTTTATTATTATATTTTTCATAACAAGAATTAAATAAAGTTAGTAATTCATCTTGTATTGATAATAATATTTTTAATTGTTCAATTGATAAAGGATTTTCTTTTATAATTTTAAATATTTCTTTTGAAAAATTGAGAAAGAAAGTATGATACTTATTATAAATTACATCTATTTGAGTTTGTAATCTTTCTTTATTATTAGTACTTTTATTTTTAATTTTTTCTTTAAAATCAACTAATAATTTTTTAAAAAGTTTTTTTGATTTGTTAAGTTGTCTTTCAATATTATCTAGATTTATATTTTCTAATATTTTCTCTAAATTTTCATCTATTAATTCTAAAAATTCTACACTTTTACTTTTTTTAAATTTTAATTTATTAAACAAAGATTTACTATTAGTACCAATTCTTTCTAATAATCCATTAATTCTTGATATATTATTATTTTTATTATTTTGGTTTGTGAAAGCTTGATATTCTATTTTTTCCATTCTATATACTTTTAGCTAGAAATAATAAATTTATAGGTAAAGTATATTTTTTGTAACTAAATCCTTCAATAACCGTTAATTCTCATTTTTATTGGAATTGGCAATTGGAGTCTTTATTTTCTGTATTTCAGTGCAGAATTCATATTTAACTTTTGAATTCTGTGGGACTTCTATAATAAACCTATGAGATATAAAAACACTCAATTTTACTCAAACCATTCTCCTTTGTTATCATTATTTTCTCCTGGATATTCTCTTTGACCGAATCAAGGTGTGTAATTAGAACAGTCTTCGGAAAATAATTCTGGATAAATGAGAATAATATGTCGATATTTGCCAATCTTTCACCGTCAAATGCACTAATTCCTTCGTCCAAGAAGAGGATATTACACTTCGGAAGTTTGGCAAAATTTGAAAGAGTTATTTTGAACGCAATGTCCAATATAAAGCTCTCCATTCCACCGTGCATAAACACCGATTTATCCGCGCCCTCATTTGGAAATGAATCCAAAATTAGCTCATCATCTTCCACTCTCAGGCAAATTTTCCGTGAAATAAATGGGCGGATTATTCCATTGATTTCCTCCGTTATTGGCACTAAATAATTTCGCAATATTTGCAGTGGTAATCCATCTTTATTGAGGCTCTCTTCCAATGTCTTCATCATCCCGTATTCCCTGGTTTTTCCCAATAATTCGCCGGTTATTTTCTCAAATTTCTTGATCTCTTCTCTGGCTTGTGAAATTTGCTGCTGAATTTTACCCATTTTAATCGTTGTTTCCGCAATAATTTGGTCATTCCTATCAATTTTATCTCGGAATACGCTGGTTTTCTCGTAATTTGTGATGGTTGTCTCTAGTGTTTCGTATAGAGGATGTAATTCGCCGTATATTTTTTCTTGGGTCACTAATTCGTGGTATTCTTTCGCCCATAAACTACCATCTCTTGTGGTCCGAAGTGTCCTAATTTCTGCAGTAATTCGGTCAATTTGAGCCTGTATTTCCTTGTTTTTCTCATTGATCTGGAAATTCTGATCAGAATGGACGTATTCCATTTGAAGGTCATTGATCTGGGTTTCTAGGCGATGAATAATGCTGCGCCCATAAGAGCTCTCTTTTTCGTTTTCCATTTTCTCCAATTTATCGCGCTTGATTTGGAGAGTTTCCCGAAGACTACTGAGTTCTTCATTCTGTTTTGCATATGTCTCAATTTCGTGTTCTTCAATTGAAAAAGTAATAAGTTGTTCGATATTGGCAATCTTGTTATTAATTTCCATCAATTCCTTTTCTTTCTTCTCTTTTTGTTGAACAATTGGATTCGCTACGCAAAATTTGCAGTTAGGGTCATACTCATGCGAGCCTAGATTGGCAATAATCATGACAATCGATTCGCGGATATTCTTTTGAATAAACAGTTTCCTGTAATGTGGCTCATCTCGGAGAAAATTTTTGATATTCACCTCGTTATATTTTTTTAGGTCACCCTCCATTGTTGTAATTTTCTCGCGGATGACCTCCATAATCCGATCATTCTTTTTCATCATTTCTGGAGTTAATATAGGCGCATCATTATCCACAAATTTATATTTCATTTGTGCCTCTTTAAGGTCTTTTTTGGCGGCATCTAATTCCGGTTTTATAGCATCTATTGGGCGCAGTTTTGCCCCTGGAGAGAAAAACCCAATGAGTTTATAGCTGTTTTTTTCCTCTTCCAATTTCTCCAATTTTTCTAGAAACCAGGCATCATTTTCTGCGAACAATTTTTTTATTTTCTTGGAATTCTGAATAAGTCCCAAATTTGCCAATTTGCGTCCAATTGCCGCAAATTGGGCTTTTGATTGGACTATTTCTGCGGCTGAAAGTTGGCTGATGTTCCCTCCAATTTTCTCCAAATTCATTTCTTTTTCATAGAGTTGTTGTTCATAAACATCCATATGGTCCATCATTTTTAGTCCTAGTGCCGCCATATTTTCGCGGGCTGCGTCGATATTAATACTCTCAATTGTCTTTTCAAGATAAGTAATATGAGCCTTTATGGGTTTCATATCATTTTTGATGGCTTCCACCATATGATTCCAGACGTCCAATTTGAGGATTTTATAGAGATAATCTTTGCGGTCCTTATCCGTCATATCTTTGAAAGACTGATTGCGATTCTGAAGTTGAATATTGGTGAAAGTCATGTCATCATAACTGCCAATTAATTCTCCAATAATTTTGTCTGTTTTCAGCCGATTTTCATCAGTCATATTGATAATATCCTCCGAATCTGTGGATTGTTTGAGCAATTGATTCTGTGTGATTTTTATTTTATCGGATTGATCCCTTTTGCCCTCTTTCTGAATTGTATAAATATCGCCGCCGATTTTGAATCGGAGCCTAACGCTGAAGCTCATGGCGCCAATATTTATGATATCTTTTGAGATCGATGTTCCCCTGGTTCTGGAGAATTTGGAGAATAGGGCGAATAGGATAATGTCAATAAGCGAAGACTTCCCATAAGAATTGGGGGCAATAATGCCAATCGTGGATTTTTCGCTGAATCTCTGGAAATCGATGAAATTATTGGGACCATATCCGAAGAGATTGGAGAATTTCAGGTCAATCAGTTCCCATCTTGCCATATTCCGTTCATTCATAATAGCGGCATTACTGGCATATTCTTGGTATTTTTGTGTTATAAACTGGAGCTCATCAGCGGCAATATTTGTGCGGATCTTTTGAATATGTTGCACAAGTAGGAGCTGGAGGCTTGAATCATCATAGGCAATTGGGTCTTCTTGGCGCCTAGAGGTGGAATTCGCGGCGAGATAGTTGGGGATTATTTTGGCATCATTGGAGACTGACTGGATTTTCTGGTTGATTTCAGTAATGAAATCGTGGGAGCAATTCTGGATATTGAGCTTAATTTGCAGAGAAGCCGTAATATTTTGTAAATAATTGGGGATATCATCTTTAGCTATTTGTATATTATTCACAAATAGCTGGTTATTGTTCATATTCAAAACAAAGAATCCACAAGGGTTGTCTATTGGGTGGTAAATGTGATCCAATGTTTCAAGATTCCAGACTAGAATACCATGAGGGTCCTGGAATTCGGAGAAATTCTGGGCAATAAGAGAGGAAGCATAAGCCATTCTTTTTGGAACTAGCCATTGGTATTTATGGATATCTCCCAGGAGTGTAAAATCATAACCATCGAAATCACTGACTAATTTTTCGCCTCTTAGCCGGTGACCTACTCCAGTATCCACAATCCCAACGCCACCATGATATAGAGCAATTTTGTGCTGGATTCTTGCTGGTGTTTGGAAAGATTCTGCGCGAATCCATTGATTGTCAAGAAGAGAACAGACTGCAATTGCGACATTGGCGGCTAGATAAACTCCACTATTTCGCAGATAGAAGAAATTAGGGATGCGTATATTTTGAACAATGGCGGTAATGGAGTCTTCGCGCTGCTGATTGGTGAGCATTGCGTCGTGATTTCCTGCAATGAGAAAAGTTGGGCAGATCGCTGCTAGATTAATAAGGAAATGTTGAGTAGTCAGGATGGATTCGGGGGATAGATTATTTTTGGAATGAAGTAGATCACCGGTGATGACTATAATTTCTCGTTGAGTGGAGGAATTTTGTTTAATATAATAATATAATTTTTGGAATACATCTTGATATTCTTTTTGGCGGTTATAAAGGCGAATATGAATGTCAGAAATATGAAAAATTCTTTCAATTTTGGGCATATCAATAGTCAATTCGATCATATTGGTGTGGGTGTCTTCAGATTCTTGAACAATTGGCTGATTATAAAAGTCAATAAATTGTTGGATTTCATTTTTTTTCTCAGAGCTGGTGCTTGGGTGATTTAGAGATCTTATAAAAGTTTGCATAATTTTTTTATCATTTCGTACTAATTCGGAGATTTCTTCAAATGATTTGTTTTTATATTTGGCGTGAATTTGGAACATTTTATTGTTAAATAGACATCGTTTTTTAAAATCAATTTTTTAGTTTTATAATAATATATTAGACATGGATACAATAGTAAATTATTGCAAGAGAATTATTGGAGGAAACCTGATTCTAGGCGATGAATTGAAATATCCATTTATGGCTACAATTTGGTATTTGGATGGAGAAGAGTTTTTATTTAAATGTGGAGCTAGTTATATTGGGAAGAATTATTTTATAACCGCTGCGCATTGCCTAAAACAACGTGACCCAAGAATGACAATAATACGAATGGGTAGCAATAATTTATCTAATATGCCCGATATTTTTAGAATTAAAAATATAATTATTCATCCTAAGTTTAATCCACAGAATTTAAAGAATGACATTGCAATTATAGAAACAACTACTGAACCTGATTCTATAAAATATCCGCCAATAAGACTTCCATGTAATCATTTATTGAATATTTGTTATGTATTTGGATCGCCCGTGAAAGTTCTTGGATTTGGAAAAGAAGATAAAAAAGGAGATAAAGAATGTGTGGAGAATTTGAAAGAGGTGGATTTGAAGATAAAAATGCTTTATGATACGAAATATAATAGCAGTCAAATATGTGCGGATGTATTTTTAGCGGGCGATGAGAAAGATGGGATAATCCTAGATTCTTGTACTGGTGATAGTGGTGGTCCTTGTATGAAGAAAATAAAGGATAATTGGGTTTTAGTAGGAATTGTAAGTTGGGGAAATAAATGTGGCGAGGAAAAATACCCAGGGGTTTATACAAAGATTTTATCATATCATAATTGGATAAGAGAAATCTGTAAATTTCCTGCATGTGCAAATCATTGATTTATTGGGCTTAAAAAAGGTGGAATATTAGTTATCATACAATGTGTATGCATGTGGAAAAACAGAAGGCATCTTTTGTGGTAACAGCGGCTTTTTTTTATGGATTTTTGGGATTTTTGTGTGGAATAGAGACTGGTGATACATTATATGCATTCTACAGCGTTTCATTAGGATTTTACAGTTGTTTGTATCATTATTTTGGAGAATTGAGATTTTTTAAGGAGGATTTAACTTGTTCATTTTTCTTCAAATTGCATTTATTCACGAATTATATATTTTGGATGGAATGGCAGAAGATTATGACTTATTTATTTTTGAGTGATATACTGGGATATATAATATTTTATTTCAGTGTTACTAGTTGGAAGTCAAAATATAAAAATTGTGGCTATACAGTATTTCATAACATATGGCATATTTATACAGGAGGACTGGCATTTTATGTGGGGATGGCTGAGAAAAGAGTGAATATTGGATATTGGGACACATTTTATTTAATTATATTTGTGGGAAAAATGGTGTGTTCTAAAAAATTTAAATAATGAAAAATAAATTTTCTAATGTAATATTATGAATAACTCACAAGAATTAGTTTTAGATGAAAGAAGTTTTTATGTAAAATGTATAAATGATTATGTACATTTTATTCTTTCATTTTATAATTTAGTATTAAATGAAGAGCAATATAAAGAATTAATAAATATATTATATACATATTTTACGACAGGAAAATTTGAGGATCATTTAGTTAATTCTTCTTCTCTGAAAAATTTTTTTAATAGAAATGGAAATAAATTTGAAGGTATTGATAAAATGGAAGCTATTTTCAAAGCCGGTATAGTACCAACACCTATGATAACCACACCTAAAAGAAGCCGCAGCCACAATAATGAGTTTAACAATAGTTGGCAACCAAAATCTCCTAGATTTACAATGGGTCAAAGAAAATTATTTCCTAAAAAATTAGCATTAACATTGGATATTTCAAGTGAGAATGAGAATGAGAACGAGAATGAGAAACCACAAGCTACACTACTATTCCAACATTTACCTCCTTTTAATGGACTTTCAAATTTTCATCCAATACAAACTTCTGGGCAACAATCAAATATGATGTTATCTACTAATGGAAATTTATTTTTTAAGACATTCAAACCAAATAATTCAAGCAAAAGAAGACAATTTGAGAATGAATGTAGCGTATATTTACATTTACGAGAAACAAACCCTTTATTTTTACAAAAATCTACTTGTCTTGTACAATGTTATCCTAATGGATTATTATTAAAAAATGGGGGATTATCATTACATGATTTACTAAAACAACCTAATAATGGATTTAGTCCAGTTAAATTAAAATTAGATTTACAAAAATTTTTTCCAAAAGTATTAGAGTTACAACTTTCTGGAGTAAGCCATAATGATTTACATTGTGGTAATGTTGTCGGATTTGATAGACATGATGTACGTCTTATAGATTTTGGTTTAGCAAAAATTTGTGGAGTATCTCCTGATAGAGATTTTTTAGGAAGATTAAATAATGTTTTTACAAAAATATTTTTTTCTTTTGCAAGCAAATATCGATTATTTTAGTTTCAAGAGTGAAGCATTCTTCGGTTAAATTTTTAAAAAAAATATAATAAATAAGTAAATGAGTTGTGTTGATCCATATAAATTACTCGGAGTAACAGTAAAACATAAGAGGGAAGATATACGAAATGCATTTAAGAGTTTATCTTTGCTATGTCATCCAGATAAAGGAGGAAGAAGAGAGGATATGGAGGTATTATATGTGGCATATCGTTATATATTGGAGCAAATAGAATTTTCCGAACATGGGCGGACAATGAAAGATGAAGAAGCAAAATTTAAAGATTTTTTGGAATCCCAGATTTCCCAAAAATCGGAGCTACCAAGTTTATTTGAGATAATGACGGACGAAAAAAATAAGGATTTTAATGAAATGTTTGAAAAAAGACTAGAATCAGCGGATGAATATGGAATATGTTATCAGAGCAATTACGAGGATAAGATAAAATTGGAGCCGGAAGTTTTTACAAGAGAAATTATTGAATATAAAGAACCAAAGACCTATCAAGAAATGAATTTTAAGCCGGTATATGATTTTACTTTGCATCCGGTTCAAGATTTTAGTGGCGGCGGTTGTGTAGATTATGTAGTGGCATTTTCGCCTCCTGAGGAGATGAAAGTTTTTGAAGAGAAGAATGTAGAGGAGGAATTTGAGAGATTGAAAAAATTAAGGGTACAAATGGATGGAAAATGTAGCGCACCCTTATCTTGGACTTCAATGCAATAATGATTTCTAAAATATCAGAATGAGATAAACTTAGGTTCCCCCAACCATAAGTTCGCCAAAGCAATCCCATGGTTCCAGCATAATAGGCTTCTTTTTGAGAACATCCCGAATATTTTTGGGGATGTATTTTTTATTTACGACAATTTCAAAAACATTTTCAATAAACCAGTTATGGTTCATAACAATTTCACCTTCAAATTCCCCAGAATTCCCCCATGAATTTTCCACTAACCAGCGATTTATTTTATTATTTTCTTGATTATAACCACGAAGTATCATAGCATGATTAATTCTGGAGATTCCGTATTCTAATCTTTTGCCTTTATCCATATCAATTTTAAATTGGAAGAATTTATCGAAATTATATAAATCATTATTCATTAGCCCAATTCTAGTATTAATATTCATATTAACATCGGAACCAAAGAATAGGGCATCACCCCCATCTATGGATTTTTTAGCTATTTTTATTATTTCTTCAATTGGGCAGTTAATGTAGTTCGTTTTTTTGCCATCAACTACATTTCCGAAATATTTAATATCATAAATATTGTAAAAAGGTCGGTTTTTAACAGGGGCATTTATAAGTGTAATCATATCATCTACGCGAAATGGAACATATTTTTTATAGAATTGGAGCGGCGCAGTGGCTATTTTTTTATATTTTTTATTAGCGTAAAATTCCCAGACAATATCTTTAGGTGGTTCCCCAAGAAATATTACTAGTAAGCGATAAATATCTTCTAGAGCTTGTTTAATGTCGAAATTGTT
>Ga0214921_10009197_pt1 | contig 12566 bp, 9 predicted proteins | sample LL1505_MetaG_FD_177992 | JGI IMG/M metagenome (GOLD analysis project Ga0214921, IMG submission 177992) | Freshwater microbial communities from Lake Lanier, Atlanta, Georgia, United States - LL-1505 | ecosystem: Environmental > Aquatic > Freshwater > Lake | place: USA: Georgia | collected 2015-05-28 | reverse complement strand
AGAGGGTGTTGCGCGGGGGCTCCTGGAGCGACGAAGCCAGCAGCCTGCGCAACCGGGGCCGCTACGCGCCGGAGGTGCGTAATCTGATCACCGGGTTTCGCTTGGCCCGAACGGCCCCCTGATGCCATGACGCAGCCCCGCGCCGCCGACACGCTGGGTATGCCCGAAGAGGAGATGCGCGCCCTGGGGCACCAGATGGTGGAGATGGTGATAGCCCACCTGGTCGGGCGGTCTGATGAGAAAGCGATCGAGGTCACCGACCGCGCCAGCCTGGAGGCTGTGATCGGCGGGCCGGTGCCGCAGGAACCTTCTGATGCCGCCAGCGCTTTGGCCACGTTGCGCACGCACGTGATTCCAAAGCAACAACACGGCGACCACCCGCGCTACTTCGCCCGCGTGCCCTCGCCTGCGGCATTCACCGGCATTCTGGGCGACTGGCTGGCCACGGGCTTTAACAGCATCGCGGCGTCCTGGGTGGGCGGCTCAGGTACGGCCGTTGCAGAACTGGTGGTAGTCGACTGGCTGCGCCAATGCATGCGCATGCCCGAAGGTACGCAGGGCATCATCGTCTCCGGCGGGTCTTTGGCCAATTTCACGGCCTTCGCCGCCGCCTTCGCGGCCAAGGGGCGTGGCGTGGTCTACACCAATGACCAGACCCACGCCTCGCTCAAGCGCAACCTCACGGCGGTGGGTCTGAGCCCATCCGATATTCGGGTTCTCAAGACCAATGCCCGGCAGGAATACGACGTAGATGCACTGGCGCAGGCCATCCACGCGGACAAAGCCGCAGGCCTCACACCGGTCATGGTTATCTGCAACGCTGGCAGCACCAACACCGGCGCGGTTGATCCATTGCACGCCATCGCGGCACTGGCGCGCTCCGAAAACCTGTGGATGCATGTGGACGCTGCCTATGGCGGACCGGCCGCCTTGACGGCGCAAGGGGCACAGGAATTGGCCGGCATGGAACTGGCCGACTCGCTGGTGATAGACCCGCACAAATGGTTGTTCCAACCCTACGACTGCGGCGTTGTGCTGGTGCGCCACTCCGGCGCGCTGGAACGCGCATTTGCCATGTCGCCCGAATATTTGAAAGATGTGATGGGCGGTGAAGATACGGTGGACCTGTTCAACCGCTCGCTGGAACTCACCCGCAAAACCCGCGCCTTGAAACTCTGGCTGACCTTCAAGACCCACGGCTTAACGCGCATCGCTGCGGGCATACAAGCCGGCATGGACATCGCGGTGCGCGCACAAGCCATGGTGCAGGCGCAGCCCGAAATCTGGGAACTGGTGACACCCGCCAAACTCGGCATCCTAACCTTTGCCCGCCGTGGCGCGGGACCGCGAGACCATGAGCGTCTGGTGTCACAACTCACAGCCGAAGGCTGGGCAACGCTGTCTTCTACGACGATCAAGGAACGCACGGTTTTGCGGCTGTGCACGCTGAATCCGCTGACCACGGACGAGGATATTCGCCAGACATTGGAGCGGCTGGCGGGGATGCCGGTGTTTGGGCGCTAGGGCTTGTTGCAGTGCTGGAGGGTTGAGGAACTGCTTTGGCTTGGGACGACTTCGGCGCTGTTTGTCTGCGGGTTGGCAGCGGCGCGACCGAGGTGCAAGGCCCAATCCCATTGGGCCTGCGGCCTGACTGTGATGGCGGCAGCCCCAATCTTGTCAAATTAGCATTTGTCAGCGCCTTTGGGTAATATGCGCTGCATTGACTAATGGAGAGTTGCCAGAGAGCCACCCAGAAATCCCAACCATCTAGTTTGGGTTCCATCTGACGCCCCCCAACTTTTTTACCGCCATCAATTCATGAAGAAACTGATTCGATTTGCTCTGTTATCACTCGCATTCGTGCTGAGTGGGGCGGCGTTTGGACAGAGTAATTTACCCGCGTGTACTGGAAGTGATACAACAAAGTGGAGTAACTGCATAGGAAGCTGGACTCATTCAAGCGGCGACAAATATGTGGGAGAGTGGAAAGATGGCAAGTTCAATGGTCAAGCAACTTACACTCATTCAAATGGAGACCAATATGTCGGAAACTACAAAGAAAACATTCGTACTGGTCAAGGCACTTTCACCTTTTCAATTGGAGAGAAGTATGTCGGCGAGTTTAGAGATAACCAGCCCAACGGTCAAGGGACTACTATATTCATAAGCGGCGACAAATATGTCGGTGAGTTCAAAGACACGAAGAAAGAAGGTCAAGGCGTTTATTTTCGAGCGGATGGAAGAATTGGATTAGGGGAGTGGCTTGAAAACAAGCCGAGCGGGCGATTCATTGAGTATCGTGCTGACAAGACTGTAGAACGCTCAGGCATCTTCAAAGACGGTAATTTAGTAACATCACAATACATAGACCCAAACAGTTTCGCACGCATTGCAGGGAATAGCGCATCAGTTGCAGTCAATGAATCACAGCGAATTGAAGCTGAACGGCTCAAAAACGAACTCGAAAAAGAGCGTCAACGATTAGCTGAAGATAGACGCAGACTAGACACTGAAAAAGCACAGAGAGAAGAAGAGAAGAAATCGAGTCGCATTGCTATCAAAGGCAATGTGACGCAACCAGACGCTAATGGCGATTTCACAATCACTATTCAGACTGGTGCAGACACAGCAAGTCTCAAAATCGATGGCGACGAACTCGGTGGCAAACGAGACGGAAACTATGTCATCAAGCGTGTCGCTCGTGTTGGCGACGAGAACTCATACAAAATCACAGCAAGAGATGTCTTTGGCAACACAGACTCAGCAACTGTCACTGTTGCTCGACAAGTTGCTGACTCTCGACCAGCGATACCCAGACTGAATCCTGCGAATGTGAGAGTTCAGCAGTCACGAGACGCTGTTGCAATCATCATCGGCATCGAGAACTACAGACGAGTCGCTAAAGCAGATTTCGCTAATGCAGATGCGAAAGAGTTCTATACATATGCGTCTCGTGCTTTAGGCATCAAGCCAGAAAACATCAAGCTACTCGTTGACGATGGTGCTGATGACATCGAGATGCTGAATGCGTTTCAAAACTGGCTTCCGCTGAAAGTGAACAAAGGAAAGACAGATGTCTATGTGTTCTACAGCGGACACGGCTTTCCGAGTCAAGACGGAAAGTCATTGTATTTTCTGCCATTCAATGTCGATAAGCAGTATCTCGACAGAACATCAGTCAAGCAAAAAGAAATCGTGTCTGCATTGCAGAAAGCACAAGCAAAGTCAGTGACGATGTTCATCGACGCTTGCTACAGCGGGCAAACACGCAACGGCGAAGTTCTTGTTGCTGGCATCAAGCCCGTGTCTATAACGACAGAAGAGCAGGCGTATCCACCAGAATTCACAGTCATCACAGCATCTGCGGCAGACCAGTTCTCGTCAGCGAGTCAAGACTTGAAGCACGGCATCTTCAGCTTCTATCTGATGAAAGCACTGGAAGGTGATGCGGACGAGAACAACGACGGGAGGCTCACGTCGGGCGAACTCCAGAGGTATCTTTCTGACATGGTGGGTCGCCAAGCTATGGGATTGAATCGCACGCAGAACACGCAGTTGTTCGGTAACGCGGACCGGGTCTTAATGACTAGGTGATATCTTGCAATCCAACTAATTATTTAGCCCCCATGGTGCTCAAATTTCTCATTCCCCTAGCCTTGGCATGCACGCTTAGCCTCTCGCACGCAATTCAGGTCACCGAAGAATATTCCTACGACGGCGAGGTCTCGCAAAACGAAGCCTGCCGCCGCGCCGAGGAGCGGGCAAAGACCAAAGCCATCGCTTCCGTATTGGGCGAGACGATTTCCAGCGAGGAGCAGATGCTGTGCCGCGCGACGAACGGCAAAAACGACGACACCTGCGAGTTCAACCAGATGAGCTGGTCCATTATCGAAGGCGATATCCGGGGCGTGAAACTGATCAAGCGCTCTGAGGCTGAGAGGCGCGGAGACAAGGCCTGGGCCTGCGTGTTGACGCTGGATGTGGACGTGGTGGTGCCGACCCGCAAGCCCGACCCCAAGTTCCAAGTCGGTACAGAAATCTACTTTCTGGTGCCAGACGCCCGCAAGCCAAGCCGGCAACGCGAGAAAGTGCTGCGCAAAGGTTTCCATGCGGGTGATGAATTGATCTTGGAAGTGAAAAGCACGGAGCCAGCCCACCTGGCCTTATTCGGCTGGCTGCCCAACGAAGACAACAAGGTGTACCGCATCGATAGCCCCATCCGCCCGAATTGCCCGCAAGGCGCGCTCTCTGCACCCGACACAGGCAAGACCGCCGAAAGCTATTGCATGACGGCAAGCTGGTCGGATGCCTACAAGGACAGCAAAAAGACCTATGACGAGTGGCTGATTTTGGTAGCCACCAAGACGCCGCAAAAATGGCTGGATACATACGATTTGGATCAGTTCAAAGCCGCGCTTCGCGAGATTCCTCTGGACCAGCGCCGGGTGGTGCGGCGGCCCTACCAATTGATGAAGTGAGCCAGCCTTGATACGCCCCCTCCCCTTGTTTCTGCCGTCTGTGCTGGCCCTGGCGCTGCTCTCGGGCTGCGCCACCCGCTACGTGGCAGGCAATGTGGACAAGCCGGGCACCGGGGACGGAATTGGCGACGTGGTGGCTTTTGAAACCGCTGCCGACTTCAATGCCAAACCGCCGCTGTGTCTTGGCGTGATGCCGCTGACCCTGGCCAAGCCCGAATTCGGTCCGGCCGACGATGTGCGCAAAGCCCTGCACGCGCACCTTGCGCCCAGCGGCATTGCCTTGGTTCCATTGCAAAAAATCGATGCACTCATGGACAAATCTGGTGACGAGGCACCGAACCTGCGTGCCGTGTCAAAGGGCGGTAGCTGTGACACGCTGCTCAGCGGCGAGGTGACCGAGCGCAGCAGCCGCTTTTGGGGCGTGTACTCCGAGGTCCGCTTGGGCGCGAGCTTGCGCATGACCCGCGTCAGCACCGGTCAGGTCATCTGGCGCGGCAAACACACAGCGGTGGTGCGCGGCGGCGGCATGCCCTTGGATGTGGTCAGCGCCATCGGCGGTGTGGTGGCTGCGGGCGCGAATGTGCGCGAAGAGCAACTCACCCGCACCACGCACGATGTGGCGCGCCGACTGGTGGCGGCGATTCCGAATTTGAAATATGCCCCGGACCGTGACTTGGTCGCCACGGCTGCAGCGCCTTTACCGGCAAGCGGCGGGGCCGCGCCCTCGGTGCACGACTTTATCAGCAGCGTGGAACAAAACCCCTTGCCGCAACTGGAGGGCGAGCTGGTAGAGGCCTTGGACGGGCCAGCCTGGACGGGGCCGCAGGACCGCATCGTGATTGCCGAATTTCTGATGCAAAAAGCGCCGCGCAGCAGCCGCGCCATGCAGGAAATCGCCAGCGCCCGGCTGCGTTTGGGTGAGCCGGATGCCGCGCTTGCGATGGGCACCAAAGCGTTGGCTATCGCGCCCCAGAATCCTGAGCTGCATTTCTTGCAAGGTCGGGCCTATTTGCAATTGGACCGCCCGGCAGATGCCGCACGCGCTTTTGTGAAGGCGGCAGCCGTGGCACCACAACCATCTGCCGGCCACTTTACCGCCATGGGCATGGCGTATAACCAGCTTGGAAGTTACGAGCGCGCGGTGGCGGCGCTGGCTAAATCGCTGCAGCTGGAGCCCGGCCGGCAGTATGTCCACATGCAAATCGGGGTTGCCTATGCCGGCGCCGGCGATGATGCTGCGGCAGCCCAGGCCTTTCGTCAATCTGCGGTCCTCAGTCTGGCGGCAAATGACGCCGACGCAGCCGCGAAAGCCCTGAGCACCCTCAAAGCGATGGGCATTGAAGGCGAGTTACCCGCCGAAGACCTTGAAGCCCTTGAAAACCGAATTGCCACACTGAAAACAAGTTAAACCTTTTTATTTACACAGGAGATTGCCATGACTTTGAACCGAACCCGTCTTGCGAGCGCCGCCCTAGCCCTGGCTCTAGCTGCCTGCTCAAGCCCCAAGCCTGGCACGCCGGAGTTTGTGCAGAAGAAAGAAGAAGATCAGCAAAAGGCCGTTGTCAAAACAGTAGAGCAATCGCTCTCGGTAACGCCTGATTGGTATAGAAAGAACCCGGTGGATCCCAACGCGCTGTACGCCAAGGCCACTGAAGCGTCTACTAACCGGCAGATGGCTGTCGACAGGGCGATGCATTTGGCCCGTAAGGAACTGGCACAACAACTCGGGGCACGTGTCTCCGGGACGATCCGTGATTTCGCGACCGACAGTGACAAATCCAACGATGATTTTCAAACGCAGATCAAAGCGGTTGGCGAGAGCGTCGCTTTGGACGTGAACCTGGCCGGTTATGTTCGTGAAAACGACGAGGTCGTGGCCGAGAGCGGCAAGTACCGTGCATTCGTCATGCTGCGCTATCCCATCGGAGAGATCAATAAGGTGATTGCGAGCCAAGTGAAGAAAAATTCTGCTTTGGAAAAAAAGGTAGAGGCATCCAAGGCATGGCAAGCGCTCGAGCAAGAAATCGAAGCTGCCAAGAAGAAGTAACGCGACCGAACCGCTATGCGCCTGCTGTGGCTGGCCGTTTATTGTGGCCCTGCGCTGCTCACATTCGCGGGGCACGCGTGGTCTGAGGGCGGGGCTGCGACTGATGACAACGCCGCGCTTTTGCGCAAAGCGCGTGTTTTCGTGGAGGCCGAGCGTTACAAAGACGCGGTTGCGGTACTCAAAACGCTGGAACCCCAAGGCCGGGAAGATGAGCTCAGCATCGGCATTTTGACCGGCAAGATCTATCTCGGCATCGACCGCCCGTCCAAAGCGGTCGGTTACTTCGAGGATGCACAGTCGCAGGCGCCTGAGAGTTTTGAAGCGGCTCTGGGCGCCGCGCATACCCACATGCAGTTGGGGCAGTTCAAGCAAGCGCGCCGCTATGTGCAAAGCGCGCAAGCCCTCAGGCCTGTCGCGTCCGAGCCTGATTTCATCCTCGCCGCGATTGCATTCCGAACGGGCAACGCCAGTCAGGCCCATGCGCAGATGTTGGGCTTGCTGAAACAAGGACCGGACTCGGAGGGTGCGGTCATAGCCTATTCCAAATACCTGGCGCTCACCGGTGACAGCGCCGGCGCGAAGAGCACCCTCGCCCGCTTTGCGGAGCGCAACGCCAACGCCGCAGCCGTGCGCGAGCAACTCGGCGAGTTGGAAATCAAGTCGGGCAACCAGGCAGCGGGGCAGCAGTTGAAGCGCGTGGCCGCGTCTCTCTACGAACAACAAGGTGATTTTTTTAGGCGCGACGTCACGCAGGCATGGCTGGAGGTTTATGGCCTCCCTGCGCCACCAGAACCGACACTGCCAGAGGCCAAGGCGGTCGCTCAGCAGCCCTGGGAGGCTAAGACCGTAGCGCCCGTGGCGGTGGACAGAGACTTTGCCCCGCCGGTCAAACGCTTCCCCTTCCCTGCTGGCGTGATGGTCACGGGTGGCAGCGGCTTCATTGTGGACGGCGGCCGCAAAATTGTGACCAACCGGCACGTGGTCGAGGGGGGCAAAGAGTTCGCCGTGCGTACCGGCCTGGGCGAAGTTATCAAAGCACGGTTGCTGTTTCTCTCGCCCACAGATGACATCGCTGTGCTGGAACTTGAAAAGCCCCTGCCCGCTGACCGCGCCATTCCCGCCAATGCGTACGCCAAACCAGGCGTGGGCCGCAATGTCGTGGTCATGGGTTACCCGCTGTGGTCGGTACTGGGTGAGGGATCTCCCTCGCTCACCAACGGCATGGTCTCCAAGCGCACCGGGCTGCAAGATGACAAAGGCACGTTCCAACTGACCGCCAAGGTCAACAAAGGCAACTCCGGTGGCCCGGTTTTTGACCTGACCGGTCATGTGGTCGGCATCACAGTGGGCAAGTTGGACACAAAAAAGTTTCAGGACGACCAGGGCTTTGTCCCAGAGGACGTTAACTTCGCGATCCATGTGGACCGGCTGCCGCCCATCGCGAACATTCAGCTTGTCAACAATGCACCTCCCACACCTGATCTGGGTACGGAAGAGCTGTACCAGGCGATGTTGGGCAAGGTGGTGATGGTGGCGACCTACAAGTAGCCAAGCCTAAGTAATTGAGCTGGTCCCAGCGTCGAGGCCCGAGAGCGATCCAAACCAAAGTAGCCAGGTGCCGGAATAAAGCTTTTTACAATTCCAGCTTGAATTCGGTTCTCATCTCACAGCAAGCTAGCAACCCATCCATAGGTACTTTTTTTATGATGCAAATCATCTCACGCAGAACCCGCAATGCCATATGGAGATATTACTTCGACGCGTTCGTGGTGATTGCTTTGTCGATAACGGCGTACGGTAACGCGCGTGCAGATTCTGCGATGCTGGACATCACCTACTCGCCAAGCCAGTCCAACGTGATGCCGACGCTTGGCTTAGGGATTTATGACCTCAAAAATGAGGGTCTAGGTTTTTATCTGAACGGTAGTCTGAGCGGAAATCCGGATAGCTACTACGGCAGCACCTGCTCGTCGTGCGGCTCCCTAACAAGTACCCAGCAAGGCGCTGCGCTTTTTGCTCTCGGTGCCACATTTCCACTGGTGACATCAGACATGAAAGTTCCGATTTACAAGACACTGCATACCTACGTGGGCCTGGGTTACGGCAGCCTGTCTGGCTACGCGCAGTATTCCAAATCCTCCTATTGGTACGATTATTCGAGCAAGAACGAGTCCGGTATGAACGCCAATGGCGGTTTTATTTTTGGTTTTGATGGTTTCGCGCTCAATGTGGGCGTGAACTCCCTATCGAAAACGGTGTACTTCGGTATCGGTATCAACACCGACAAAAAATAAACCATCTGCTCCAGTCACCTGCGGAATGGTCATCCCACCCACTACATGAATCCTGGTCGATTCTCTGCGCCGTCCGTAGCCCGTGGTCTGCTGTACGCGGCAATGGGCTGCACCTTGCTGTCATGCGGTGGCAACTACACCAAACAGGTTTCCACAGTCACCGGAACGACCAAATACCTGAACCCGAACTTGGCTACCCAGAAGGCCGAGGGCTTTGAAACGCTGCAAGTCAACGACCACGGCGTTGCCGAATTCAAGGTGATGCAGCGGCTGAACGCGCCGGAATATGAAGCCCCAGTTGTCCAAACCAGCAAAGTTGAAGGCAAGCACCCCAATCCGATTGGCACCTCGTTTGGAACGGTGATAACGATCGGGCTGTACCCGCTGCTGGCCCCTAAAGCTTTTTTTGAAAATACCGTCGGCCATCAAACCAGTGAACAGGTTCTCAGTACCGAGACAGATAAAAGCAAAGAGCTTGCAACCAAGCGCATGGAGTGGGTGACGCTGCCGCTTAAGACTGCCGAAATTGAAGTTCAGGGCTTGGGCAGACCCATACGGCAAAGCTTAAAGGCAGATAAGTCGGGATCTTTTCAGTGGGACCTGTCGCCGCAGCTGATGGCTTGGCTGATGGCGAATGAAGGCGCGCCAAGGCTGCGGTTCGTCTGCCTGAGCTGCGTCTCCAACGTGGATGACAAATTGGTCGCCCGTGAAAAAAATCTGGATTTTGATGTGCTACCCGTGTGGCGATTGATCGCGGCCAATCGCAGGAGCGCTCAAGCAAGCTGGGCGGCAGACCGGGGTATCGTAGGAGAGGACACCAACGCAGATCCTCGCAGTGGCCGGGGTAATTCCATAACCTGGCGTGAGGTATTCGCGGAGATTCAGCGTCAGTCCGAACGGCAACTGCGCAGGATGGCAGACATACCCAGAGCCCTGGTAGATGAGAATGCTGCTTTGCTGCGTTCAAAGCCATCGCCCGACGCAGCGATAACCCGTGACGAATTCGAATCTAAAGAAGAGTTCGACATCCGATTGCGCTCAGCCCGACTAGCCGAGCAGAACAAGGTGGCAGAGTTCAACCGACAGGTTGAAGCGCTTGACAAAAAGATCCGGCAATTCCAAAGCAGTGTGCCCAAGACCCTGAGCCGGGCGCAGCAGATTCAAATCATCAATGAGACCATGATTGATCTGGTCGGCGATCCGGTGGTCAAGTCGGTCGTCTATGACCCAGACATCAAACGCTTCATCGTCAAGGTCGCCGGAGCACGGCAGGCCGACCGTTCAGATGTGGTTTTCACGATGGTCACCAGCGAAGAAGTGCGCGCAAACGAGGCGCGTGAGCTCAAGCCGCAGCTGTTCTACGCCCGGGTTTTCGTGAATCTTGCGGTATCTGAAAAAGGCATTAGTCCGGCGTCGGCGCAACTCGCGGTGAACAACCGCATCGTGGATATGCGCTACGTCGACAAAGTGGAGCTTCCGGTGCTGGAAACAGTGAGGTTGGAATCGGGCAATGTGGCTCCCTTCCCGATAGCCCGCAAAATTGATCAGACCGGCGTGACGGTGAAGGCATTGACACTGACCGAAGATCCGGAAGCAGCCCGCATGCGCGAACGGCTGAGTAAGCTGCGTGAAGACATCAGCGAGAAACAAAGCAGCACCGAGAAAGACCGCATGCGTGACGAGATTCGGGCGCTCGAGGCGCAGTTGAAAAAGATGACCGAGGGCGACTTTGTGGACGACCTCAAGCCGCTAATTGCCGGGCTTCCGGCGCACGCGGCAAACGGTAATGTCTTAGCGATGGTCACCGGTATTGCTGAATACGCCGAGCTGCCGTCGGTCAGTTTTGCGGACCGGTCTGCCCAAAGTTTCGCCGACTTGGTTCAGCGCCAGTACGGCATCACCCCCGCGAATCTAGTCTTGTTGACCAATCAGGATGCGACCGGCGTGCGGTGGATGGGACGTTTGCAGACCCTGGCTAGGCGCGCCACAGAAAACGACAAAATGATTGTGTATTACGCTGGTCATGGCGCCCCCACGCCTAGCGGCAAAACGACCATCCTGGTTCCTCAGGATTCGTCTGCCAATATCCCTGAGGACTCGCCTTTCCGGCTCAGCGAGGTCTACAAAATCTTGCTCAGCAGCCGAGCCAAACAGATTCTGGTGGTGCTGGACACCTGTTTTTCGGGACGTACGGACGACAACAGTCTGATCTTTAAAGACGTCGCACCCGTATCCATAACGACCCAATCCGGGATCTCTCCACCCGCTGATCCGCGCATGACCGTTTTGACTGGCGGAGGCCCCAACGATTTTGCGAATGCACTACGTCCCCGCGGACACCGTCTGTTCACCTACCACCTGTTGAAAGAATGGGCGCGAACCGGCGTTGTGGGCCGCGAACGGTACACGGTCGTGGCCGAAGCGGTAGCCCAGGACGCCTATGCATTGAAGCCAGCCTTCGAGCAGCGCCCGCTGTGGATTGGCAGCGAAATACCCATGGCGAAGTAGGTTTTGCGCTGCTCGGGTATTTAATGAGGGCCAATCACGCCCTGCAAAATTCTCAGTACGAGCGGGTGTTGCACTTTGCGCTCGGTACCCAAAGCATAAAAGTGCTCAACCACCCCATCGCATGACCCTAGGCGCTTGACGCGGTAGTGGGCCAGCAGGTCTTCTTGTACCCACTCCGCCGCGGGGAATGCACCCATGCCGCTGCCACCAAAAGTAGCCAGTAGCGCACTGTCCTCGAATTCACCCACGATGCGGGGGCATATGCCTTGGTGCTCAAACCAATGATCCAAGCGGGCACGTACCGAGTTATGGGCGGTCGGCATCAACACGGGTATGTCAGCCAGGCTGTGTGGAAATTTGCGTCTGGCTGCCGCCGCCATGCCGGTTGGGGCGTACCAAGCCATGGGTAAACTTCCCATTGCGTGGCTATACAGCTTGAGGTTGGTATTGCCTGGCGCGGGGCGGTCGGCAAAAACCAGATCGAGCCGATGCAGGGCCAGGTCGCCAAGCAGGTCCTCCAACTCGCCCTCATGGCAGATCAAGCGCAGGTGCGGCTCGGCCATCACCTGCTGCATCAAGCGGTGTACCACCAACTTTGGCAGCCCGTCGGAGATACCAACAGCCAGGCGGATCGCGGGTACGCTGGCCGCATCACGCACCAGCGCGGGTAGGCTCTCTCCAATCTGGAAGATCTGATCTGCCAGCTTCACCGCTGTGGCCCCGGCATCGGTCAGCACCAGACCTCGCCCGGCGGGTTTGAGCAATTCACAGCCCAGAGAGCGCTCCAGTTCCCGTACCTGGGCACTGACAGTTTGCACTGCCATGTCAAGTTTATCGGCAGCGCGTGACATGCCGCCCTCCTTGGCAACTACCCAAAAGTAGTAGAGGTGTTTGAAATTGAAATTCGTGCTCATAGTCTGGTTTTTTAGGAATATAGCTACGAAATTATCTGCTTTTATCAGAAGCCGGAAAATCCTAACCTCCGGCCGCTCGAGGATATATTTGACTGAAAGCTGGGTCGATTTCTATTGAGCTCCTTGCCTTCTTTTCCTCCACGCACCAAGCGAAACCTATAACTTACAAATCACGATATGGAACTCTTAACCGATCCGCAAGCTTGGATAGCATTTGCCACACTCACCGCACTCGAGTTGGTGCTTGGCATTGACAACATCATCTTCATTTCCATATTGGTGGACAAACTGCCACCCGAAAAGCGCGAATGGGTGCGCCGTGTGG
>Ga0214921_10009196_pt1 | contig 12566 bp, 22 predicted proteins | sample LL1505_MetaG_FD_177992 | JGI IMG/M metagenome (GOLD analysis project Ga0214921, IMG submission 177992) | Freshwater microbial communities from Lake Lanier, Atlanta, Georgia, United States - LL-1505 | ecosystem: Environmental > Aquatic > Freshwater > Lake | place: USA: Georgia | collected... | reverse complement strand
TATTCCGGTACGCGATTGAAAATCTTTGACCGCGAATTCCGTCTGATCAATGACGATCAGGTTGAGGCTGTTGTTGAAGATCCCCGTGGCATCAGCCGCGCTTAACGAGGTAACACATGGAAGAGTATAAATTCCCCGATGAGGTTGGCGGCGTTCAAGCCATCAAACCAAACGACGAAGACATTGAGGTCGAGATTATTGACGACACGCCCGAACAAGACCGGGGGCGCAAGCCACTGGATCGGGAAGTCGAAGATCCCACTGATGACGAAATCGAGTCTTACTCAGATAAGGTCAAGGGGCGCATTAAAGAATTGACACATGCGCGACATGATGAGCGCCGTGCCAAAGAAGCCACCCTGCGGGAGAAGCAAGAGCTTGAGCGCTTTGCGCAACAGCTATTGTCTGAAAACCAACAGCTTAAACAGTATGTAGACAACGGCACAGTACAGTATGCAGAAACCGCAAAGGCTGCGGCTGAAGCAGAACTGGCTGCGGTGCGGCGTCAGTACAAGGAAGCGCAGGAAGCTTTTGATACGGACGCTATTATTGCTGCGCAAGAAGCGTTGACCGAAGCCAAGTTAAAATTGGAGTCGATCAAAAACTTCAGACCCACCCCTTTACAAACAACTTCAGATACTGTACAAAGGCAAATGTCCGCTCCCCAAGCGGCCCAACCTGACGAAAAGACACTGCGCTGGCAGGCAAAAAACCAGTGGTTTGGCTCACCGGGGTATGAGGAAATTACCAGCTACGCACTAGGGCTGCATCAAAAACTAGTCAGTTCGGGTACTGACCCGCGAAGCGATGAGTACTTTCAGGCAATAGATTCACGCCTGCATAAGACTTTCCCTGACATGTTTGGGGGGTCTGCTCCCAAGAAACAATCGGCTGTTGTTGCGCCTGCGACACGCTCGTCAGGCACAAGACAAGTCAAACTAACAACCACGCAAGCCGCGCTGGCCAAAAAGTTTGGCTTAACCCCAAAGCAATACGCTGATCAACTTGTTAAATTGGAGAATGCAAATGGCTGAAACTAACGCTCGTACCCCCCGTGACTTGGCGTCACGCGAAAAAACCGCTCGGGCTGTTTACGTACCGCCGAGTTCTCTGCCAGATCCTACCCCTGAAGCGGGCTATTCATTCCGGTGGATTGCAACGCACATCATGGGGCAAGCCGCAAACACTAACGTGTCAGGCAAGTTCAGGATGGGCTGGGTTCCGGTTAAGGCGAAAGACCACCCTGAATTGATGATCGAAGGAAACTCTGACGGCAATGTGGAAATCGGTGGGCTTTTGCTTTGCAAAATCTTAGCCGAAAAAGCGGAAGCCATGACGGAGTATTACAACGATCAGGCGCAGAAACAAATGGAGTCTGTTGATAACAGCTTCATGCGTAACAATGACCCTCGTATGCCGCTGTTTGCAGATCGTAAGTCAACGGTCAGTCGCGGCGGATTTGGTTCTGGTATTAAATAACGGAGTTTTAAATGGCTTACCCGACTGTTAATGGCCCTTATGGGCTAGTGCCGGTCAACCTGATGGGCGGTATTCCGTTCGCTGGGTCTACCCGGATGATTCCGATTGCGCAAAACTACGCGACAAACCTGTTCAACGGTGACGTTGTTGGTCTGTCTGGTGGTAACGCAGTCATCACCCCTTACAACGCTAACAGCACCACCGCAGCAGCGGCTGGGCAAATCGTTGGTGTGTTCTTGGGCGCACAGTACGCTGGCACCCCTCCGATCTACGGCAACCTGCAAGGTCAGTACTATCAGGCCAGCACCAATAAAGCGGGAATGATTGCGTACGTGATGGACAACCCCACCGCGCTGTTCAAAGCGTGCGTTTTGGCTCAGGCTCAAGGCTCGGCTAACTCGCAAGCTAACACCAGCACGACGGTTGGCTACATGAACCCACGGTTCATTGGCACGGATGCGTTCCTGATCGCTGGTAACTCTGGCAGCACGACGAACGGTAACTCGGCAATGGGCGTCTCTGGTGGTAACCCCACCGTGTCTAGCTCGGTTGCTGGCAACATCGTTCAGACGGTTGGCACTGGCTCTGGCACTTCGCCTTGCCTGCGCGTTATCCAGATGGTTCCTGATTCGGCAGTCACGGTTGGCACCACGCTGACCAGCAGCCCGTCAAACGCAACCACCTTTACCGTTGCTTCTACCACCGGCATCCAGCCGGGAATGACGGTCACCATCGGCGGCACCGTCTATTCGGGTGCAAGCACCACGCCGTTCCCAACGCTCTCTAACCTCACCGTTACCGGCGTTGTGACCAGCACATCCACCATTACCGTTAGTTCGGCTGTAACTGCTACCTCTGGCGCAAGTGCATCGTTCGTCGGTTTCCCCGAAGTGATCGTTGGCTGGAACTTCGGTTACCACAGCTACTTGATCGCCGCTGGCGTCTAAGGAGTAAATCATGGCTATTTCACGCGCCCAACTACTTAAAGAACTGCTCCCGGGCCTTAACGCCCTGTTCGGTCTTGAGTACGCCCGTTATGGCGAAGAGCACAAAGAGATCTACGAATCTGAGAAATCAGAGCGTAGCTTTGAGGAAGAGACCAAGTTGTCTGGTTTCTCCGCTGCTCCAGTCAAGAACGAAGGTCAGGCAATTGCGTATGACAATGCGCAGGAAGCCTTCACCGCTCGCTACAACCACGAAACCATTGCTCTTGGTTTCTCGATCACCGAAGAGGCGATTGAGGACAACCTGTACGACAGCCTGTCTGCTCGTTACACCAAGGCTCTGGCTCGCGCCATGGCTTACACCAAACAGGTGAAAGCTGCTTCGGTTATCAACAACGGCTTCAACGCTGCCTTCCCCGGTGGTGATGGCGTCTCGTTGTTTAACACGGCGCACCCGCTGGTTAGCGGTGGCACGAACAGCAACACGCCTTCCACGGCTGCTGACTTGAATGAGACTTCGTTGGAAAACGCGGTCATTCAAATCGCTGCTTGGACGGATGAGCGCGGCCTGCTGATCGCAGCAAAGCCACGAAAGCTGATCATCCCACCGGCTCTGATGTTCGTTGCTACCCGTCTGTTGGAAACCAGCCTCCGTGTTGGTACTACCGACAACGACATCAACGCTCTGAAGAACAACGGCGCAATCCCCGAGGGTTACACCGTTAACCACTTCTTGACCGACGCAAACGGCTGGTATTTGACCACCGACGTTCCAAACGGTCTGAAGCACTTTGAGCGTATGCCGTTGACGAACTCCATGGATGGAGACTTCGACACTGGCAACGTGCGCTACAAAGCACGCGAGCGTTATTCGTTCGGCTGGTCTGATCCGCTTGGTATTTTCGGTTCGCCCGGATCGAGCTGATCTGTGTAGAAAAGGGGGCCATAAGCCCCCTTTTCTTTTTTGTTTTGGCGTGGTATAAAGTGACATACCTAGACCACCCGACTTGCTGACTGACTAGGCAGACTTCCCTCAATAGACAGCAAGTTTTGATTTGAGGAATTATTATGGGTTTCGCTTCCCACCTTGGCCCTTGGTTGCTTGGCACAAACAAGTACACAACGGGCACGACCGCTGGCACAATCCAGAACATGGGCGCAACTGTTGTTGCCCAAACCGCTACTACAACGGTTAACGATACTTCGGCAGCATTCTTGTTTGCCATCCCTGCTGGCGCACAAATTGTTGACTTCATCGTTGACATCACGACTGCTTACGCCGGTACAACGGGTAACACCATTACCATCCAAACCGCTGGCGGCTCTTCGCTGGCTACGGTTGGTGGTGCAACCACGACTCCTCTTGCTGTTGGCCGCGCAACAACCGCCTACACGGGCGCTCAGGTTGCTACGATGCTTAACGTCGGTTCTACGGACCTGATTGTTAACGTCCTTTACGCTTGTGCTGGTACTGCTAGTGGCGGGGCTGCAACGATTACCTGCCGGTATATCGTCAAAGGCTCTAACGGCGCAATGTACCCGACCTCCCAGCAGAACTAAGTAGGGGGCTGCAATGCAGCAAACTGATGTAAAGAGCGCCCACTTAAGTACTTCTGGGACGCTTTTTAATGGGCCAACCCGCCTGAAGGGATTGGTTATCTGTCCAACCGCTTCTACTGCGGCAACAGTTCAATTCAAAGATGGCGGGTCTACCGGGGCTGTTTTGCTAGAAATTGATATTGCTAGTAACTCAAACCCCAATACCTACACGTTTGATATCCCCGGCGAGGGCATCAAATTCAGTACAACTTTGTACTTGGCTTTGAGCGCCGCAGTAACTGGGGTTACGGTGTTTTATGGCTAAATCACCAGCTTGGCAAAGAGCAGAAGGAAAGGACCCCAAGGGGGGCCTGAATGCAAAGGGACGGGCATCGGCAAAAGCGCAGGGGATGAATCTAAAGCCCCCCGCGCCGAAACCAAAAACGAAAGAAGACGCCGGGAGAAAGAAGAGCTTTTGTGCGAGATCGGCTGGCCAAGCGAAGATGTTTCCTTCTGCCGCGAAGGACCCCGAAAGCCGTTTGAATAAGGCGAGGCGGAAATGGGCATGTTGACTTGTACCCGATGTAAAGTTGAAAAACCCGCAACGCCAGAAGCGTTCCCATTGCACAACGGAAAAAAGAATGGCCTAGATAGTTGGTGCCGCGCATGTCGGGCAACATACAGAAGTGAAAATTGTCGCGGTCGGCACAGGGATGTTATTTCCAACGAAGATTTGATTAGCTTAAAAACTACCACAACACAATGCGTAATTTGTGGTAGCGAAGAAAAACTTGTTGTAGATCACGACCACGCAACTGGTAAAATTCGTGGACTGCTGTGCAACCACTGCAATCGTGGCTTGGGCCATTTCCGAGATGATCCGCTATTATTGGAGTTTGCAGCGCAGTACCTACTTGCAAACGCTGACGCCCCTGAGTGGGAAGAATACTTAGCAGTTAACGGGTAAGAGTGATGGAACAGACTATCTGGAGCGCGATTCTTTCGGTTGGGATCAGTATTGTCGGATTCATCCTCAAGAGCATGTATGACGAGGTAAAACGCCTTCAAGTGCTGATCAACAAAACACGTGAAGAGATTGCCAGAGAGTACGTAACCAAGACACAGCTAGACGCGGACATTAACCGCATATTTGATCGGCTTGACCGTCTTGAAGCCAAGATTGACCGACTGGTAGAGAAACATGCCTAGTCACTCAAAGAAACAGCACAATTTTATGGAGGCTGTAGCCCACAGCCCCAGCTTTGCCAAAAAAGTTGGCGTCCCTCAGTCCGTGGGCAAGGACTTTTCGGCGGCAGACAAGGGTCGCAAATTTTCCAAAGGTGGTGACATGGCTGAATCAAAAGCAATGGTTGGTAAAGAAGTGGCCTTCATGAAAAAGAAGGGCGCGCCTGCCGCCATGATGAAACACGAAATGGCCGAAGCAAAAGGCATGAAGAAGGGCGGCAAGGTCAAAGAGACCATGGGACCGCGCGGCATGAAGTCTGATGTGGAGAAGGGGTCAAACAAAGCCCTGAAACACGGTGAACACGCTATTCAAAAGCGCGGGCACACCAAGGCTATGATGCCTAAAATGAAAGGTCGGACGGTCTAATCATGGCTAAAGCACCAATCGTCAGCAAGGCTGAGCTTGAAGCGTCCGAGTACACCAACCTTCGGGACTATTTAAACGCCAAACGCGGGCTTACTCGCAAGGGTGGTGAGGCTCCTGAATACAAGTCCGGGCGCGCCCCGGCAGCACCATCTACTAGCGAGCCAAAAGACTACACCACGGCTTCGGCAGGTATGCAATCGCCCGATATGGCCGCGGCAATGCGACAAGGTTACGCTAACGTAGCGCCGCAAAGGGACGTTGCACCCAGAGCTGAAGAGGAAGAATTTGCGGTTAAGTATCTGGGACGCCCCAACAAAGAAGAGCGCGCCGCTAACCGGGAAGGTGTTCGCAAATTTATTAAAGATAAGTTTGGGTTTAAAAAAGGCGGGGCTGTTTCTTCTGCTTCTTCGCGGGCTGACGGCTGTGCAGTTAAAGGCAAAACCAAAGGACGGTTCGTATGAAACCAATGAACAAAGCTGAGAGCTTGAGCATCCCTCCACACAAGCACATGGTTGACCATGTTAAGCAGTTTGAGGACGGTGGACACAAGCACCACATGAACTCCTACAAGCCACACTCGGCTGGCCACATGATGGAGCACGACAAAGTGCAGAAGCTGTGTGGTGGCGGGATGACTGGAAAGAAATGAGAGTTAGTCGCGGCATGGGGGATATTAACCCCAGCAAAATGCCAAAGCCAAAGGTCAAGGCGCGCCGCGACAATACTGACTTTCTTCAATACGCTGAAGGCGGGCACGTGAACGCCGCTGGTAATTACACAAAACCCAGTCTTCGTAAGCGAATTGTGGCGCAAGTAAAAGCTGCGGCGACTCAAGGTACTGGCGCAGGGCTTTGGTCCGCGAGAAAAGCACAGCTTGTTGCTAAGAAATACAAGGCGGCTGGGGGTTCTTACCGTGATTAAGGGGTACCAGATAGTGTTCGCGACACCGTTGCATGAGAGGTACCAAATGCCTTTGCAATTGCGCGAAGGCTATGCCCTTGAGCAAGTAACGCAGCGAACTCCTCGCGACGGAAGGCATGTACTCGACGACGTGCGGAAGCAAGTCGTTGCGTACCCCACCCATGACGTGCCCCGCCATACGCCGCATTATCCTGAACAGAAACCCATCGAAGATTTGACGCCGCGTTGTTCTTCCGGTCGCCGTCAATATGATCGACCTGCGGGAGATTGTGTGGGTTTTGGTGAAAGGCGGCAGCCACCAGCCTATGCACGTACCGGTGGACTCCCCGCCCCAACGCAACACGGAGATAGCCCGTTGTGTGTACGCTTGGCTTTAATTGATGAGGGCGCTCAATTCGTATACGATGAGGCAAGTTTCGGCGCGGTACATCTGACCAATTTGCCCGGATATTTCCGCCGTTGCTTACAGAGTAGCGCCCTGCGGTTTCGGGAATTTCAATCCAAATTTCTTCCATTTCGTTCTCCAGTTACTGGATTGTAACATGGCCCTACGAAAAGAACAACAGAGTTTGAAATCTTGGACAGACGCTAATTGGAGCACCAAGAGTGGCAAACCGTCCAGCAAAACTGGTGAGCGGTATCTGCCTGAGAAGGCTATTGAGAGTCTCAGTGCTGCGGAGTACGCTGCAACTACCAAAGCTAAGCGCGCAGGGAAAGCAGCAGGCAAACAGTTTGTGGCGCAGCCAAAAGCAATTGCGAAAAAAACGGCGAGATTCAGATAATGATCAACGAACCAAGCACCGGCTATTGGGACTACTCAAGCGCAAACGATCAGACTGGTCCGCAATGGGTAGACTACGGTTCGCCCGGAGCTAATCCTGCTCCGGGTACAACGCCCACTAATGCACCTGTTGGCGCTGGCGGAATGCCGGTTGGCGGTGCTAATCCAATTCTTACTACTGGAACTCCGGGTGGTTACACACCTATTGGTTCGCAGACAGCGCCACAAACACCGGGAAGTCAGTTCACCCCCAAGCCGTTCATGCCCCAAAGCATGATGTTTCAACCGCACACGCAGTTTGGGCAGCAGGCTTCTGCCCCACTTAATATCAGTCAGCACGGGCAAATGTACGGCCAAATGCCGGGTGGTCCGAATATGGCACAGCCACCACAACAACCTGCGCAACCACAACAGCTACGCAACACCCCTTCACCATATCAACTGGGCGGCTCTTCTGGTTTCATGCCGCAGTTTCAAAATCCGTTTGGCCCACAACAAACACCTGTTGGGCCGCGCATGTATGGCCCCGGACCAATGCAGCAGCCTACGTTTGATCAACGGACACAGCCGCAAAATGCGCCGTTAAATGCAGGCATTCAAAGTCTTGTAGATTCTGGTGTGGTGCGCAGCTAATCATGGCAAATACTTCCGGCCAAACCACGTTTAACCTTGACCTGTCTGAACTGGTCGAGGAGGCGTTTGAACGCGCTGGTTCGGAGTTGCGTACGGGCTACGATTTGCGCACGGCACGGCGCTCGCTCAACCTTATGTTTGCGGACTGGGCAAACCGGGGTATCAATCTGTGGACGATTGAGCAGGGCACCATCAATCTGGTGCAAGGCCAGAACACGTATCCGCTACCGAACGACACTGTTGATCTGCTGGAGCACGTGATTCGCACGAACGCAAACAGCACATCTAATCAGTCTGATCTGACGATTACTCGCATCAGCGTATCAACATACGCCACGCTGCCAAACAAACTTGCGCAAGGTCGGCCAATTCAAGTCTGGGTGCAGCGCTATAATGCGCAGACTTCCCCGGTATCAGCCACGCTGAGCACAACGATTAACAGCACAGATACTACGATAACGGTCAGTTCTGCGGCAAATCTGCCTGCTGCGGGCTTTGTGAAGATTGACTCCGAGATCATCAACTACGGATATATCACAGGCAATACCCTGTACAACTGCTTCCGTGCGCAGCAAAACACAACGGCTGCGGCACATACGGCTGGAGCCGTAGTTTACTGGCAACAAGTCCCGGCAGTTACAGTTTGGCCAACACCGGATTCAGCAACGACATATCAGTTTGTTTACTGGCGCATGCGGCGCACCCAAGATGCCGGTGGTGGCGTTAGTGTTATGGATGTTCCGTTTAGATTTATTCCGTGCATGGCTGCGGGACTCGCGTACTATATGGCGCTAAAAATTCCTGATGGGATGCAGCGGCTGGATGTGTTGAAGATGCAGTACGACGAAGCTTGGGAATTGGCTGCACAGGAAGATCACGAGAAAGCGTCTTTGCGTTTGGTACCGCGCCAGATGTTTATTGGTTATGGTCCGTAAATGGGCAACAGGTTTTCGTCTGGCAAGAATTCGATTGCCATATGCGACAGGTGTGGGTTTCAGTTCAAGCTCAGTCTGCTGAAGAAAGAAGTAATTAAGACCAAGATATATAATCTGTTGGTTTGTCCGAGTTGTTGGGATCCAGATCAACCGCAGCTACAATTGGGGATGTACCCGGTAGATGACCCGCAAGGGGTGCGAGATCCGCGTAGGGATAACAGCTATCAAGTAGCAGGTCTTTTGGCCGATGGGTACCCCGGCGGCGGTAGCAGAGTCATTCAGTGGGGTTGGAACCCTGTTGGTGGTGCGAGGGATAATGGACTGACCCCAAACGACTTGGTTTTGCGGGGACAAATTGGTAAAGTTACGGTTGTGACGACATAGGAGTCATCATGGACAGGAAGATGGTTAAGGCTATCGCAGACGTCGAAGCCAAGAAAGAAGTTAGGGGGCATGAGAAGCGCATGCACAAGGGCGTCAAAGGCATGAAAGCTGGTGGCCCAACAACGGATGATCGTATGAAATACGGTAAGAATCTGTCCCGTGCAATGAACCAAGGCAGCAAATAATGGCTAAGTTCAGCATGAAGCAGGGTGGCAAAGAAGTTGGCCCCGCAGAAGTTTACGCAGAGCCACACGACATGTCAGGCAAAGCTGGCGCTGATCTGAGCAATAACGGCTTTGGCCCCGGCGCTAAACGTGAGTTGCTTGAAGATATGCCGGTGAGCCTTGGTGCTGCTCGCAGCAAACCGTACAAAGATGTTAAAGTGACGGGCATCAAGATTCGTGGTACTGGCGCAGCCACCAAAGGTACGATGGCTCGGGGACCGATGGCGTGAACTATACGCAGCTTGTTACTGCCATACAGGACTACACGGAGAATAGTTTTAACTATTCTTCCGATCCTGTGCCGATGAACTTGTTCATTGAGCAGGCAGAGCAGCGCATTTACAATACGATCCAGTTCCCGTCTCTACGTAAAAACGTGACTGGTGTAACCACGGCTAGCAACAAGTATCTTGCTTGCCCACAAGATTTTCTGTCTGTGTACTCGATGGCAATATTCCCAACGGGTGGGGATTATACGTACTTACTGAATAAAGACGTTAACTTTATCAGGGAGGCGTACCCATCACCTACAGACACAGGAACGCCAAGATATTACGCGCTGTTTGGCCCCCAATCTACGCTGCTAACAGAGTTGACGTTCATTCTGGGGCCGACACCGGATGCGATTTATAACGTAGAACTTCACTATTTCTATTACCCACAGTCAATTGTCACGGCTGGAACAAGTTGGCTGGGGGATAACTTTGATACGGTGCTGCTGTACGGATCGCTTGTTGAGGCTTACACTTACATGAAAGGTGAGCAAGACATGATGGCGGTGTACGACGGCAAGTATAAGGAAGCACTGGCGCTTGCCAAGCGTCTGGGCGATGGGTTGGAGCGTCAAGACGCTTATCGTTCTGGCCAATATCGGCAAGCAGTCACTTAATTTTAGGAGTTTCTCATGGCTTTTACTGGCAACTACATGCCTACTTCGTTCAAGGTTGGATTGATGAACGGGGTGTTTAACTTTCAGACTGGCACTGGCTGCACGTTTACTGGCTCCACTGCTGGCAGCACAACGCTGACTGTTTCCGCAGTCGCGTCTGGTACGCTGTATATCGGGATGGGCATTACCACAGGTACTGGCGCATCGCTCACAACCATTGGGTATATCACGGCGTATGGAACAGGTAACGGCGGTGCGGGTACTTATACTTTAAGTGCTTCGTCTACTGTGTCTTCGACCAGTATGGTTGGCGGTGCGTTCTTTATTGCGCTGTACAACAACTCAGCGACGTTTGATTCCACAACTTCTGCATACACGGCTTCTAACGAAGTGTCGGGTACTGGGTACTACGCTGGCGGGAATCAACTTTCGGTTTCGACTACGCCATCCCCGGCTGGTCCGACTTGGAGCGGGGCAAACACGACCGCTTACATCAACTTCACTGATACCACTTGGTCGACCGCAACGATTACTGCTCGTGGCGCTTTGATTTACCAGAATGCTACGTTGACTATTGGTGGAAGTTCGATTGTTCGTCCAACCTGCGCGGTGCTGGACTTTGGTTCTGACAAGTCATCGAGCGCGTCGAACTTCACGATTCAGTTCCCGGCAGTCGGTACTAGCCCAACTGGTTCTACGGCAATTATTCGGATTGCATAATGGCAATCTCCCTCAAACACGGGTTTACTAGCGGTAAACTGGACGGGGCGGATGCGTCCCTTGTTCAGCCATCAAACTGGAACTCTGACCACGTTCTAGCTATTGGTTCTCCCAAGTTGTTTGGGAGGACTACGGCAATTGGCGCGACAACTTCTAGTTTGTCTGGGGTGACTCAAGCCAATCCGGGAGTTTTTACAACTTCCGCAGCCCACAATCTGAGTGTTGGACAGCTAATCACCATCACGGGTGTGGTTGGTATGACCCAGTTAAACGGGAATACCTACGTTGTTAATACGACGCCGCTATCCACGACGTTCACAGTGACGTTTCAGGGTTTGGCTTTAGATACTTCGGCGTATACAGCTTACTCATCAGGCGGGACGGTCACTCCGACTGGCACGGGCGTAGCAGAAGAGATATCTGTAGCTGGGGCCTTGACATTAACCGGCGGTGTTTTAACCGGGACAGGTGGATCTCCCGGTGGCGCACCCACTAACATCCAGTTCAATAGCACTGGATCATTTGGCGGCTCGGCCAACCTAACTTGGGATGGCACAAACGTCCAGATTGGTGCGGCGGGTGCTTTAAGGTTTGCGGACACCGATAGCAGTAACTATGTGGCGTTCAAATCTCCCGGCACGGTGTCTACAAACGTCACTTGGACGTTGCCAGCAACGGACGGAACTGCTAGTCAGGTTTTGTCCACAAACGGTTCTGGAACGCTATCTTGGGCGTCTGCTGCTGCCGGTGGGCCGTTGCTTGAATCGTACATTACGATTAGCCAAAACTACACAATTACTACTGGCTCAAATGGTTTGAGCGCGGGGCCGGTTGCTGTTGCTACTGGTTATGCCGTAACCGTCCCTTCTGGTCAGACTTGGACCGTTTTAGCTTAAGGATTTGCAATGTCTAACATTAAACTTCAAGGCAATGCTAGTGGGGCTGGAACTTCAGTTCTACAGTCGGCCAATACTGGAAGCACAATTACCCAGACGCTCCCGTCTACAGATGCGACCACGCTTGGTTATTTAAACGCTCCACCAGTCGGAACTAAAACGTCTAGCTACACGTTGGCGGTTGGCGACGTTGGCAAGTATGTCCAACTTGGCGCTTCGGGTGCGATTGTGATCCCAACATCGACGTTCAGCGACGGCGATCTGATCTCGATCTACAACAACACATCGTCAACGGCGACGATTACTTGTTCTGCGCCAACGGCTTACATTGCTGGGTCGAACACGGTTGTAACGTCAGCCACGCTTGCAATTCGCGGTGTTTGCACGGTTCTGTTTAGTTCTGCTACCACCTGCGTGCTGACGGGCAACGTGTCATGAGTGGAATTATGCTTGCATTGTTGGGCGGGAAAATTCCTACTTCTTCAACTGTTTTAGTTGATTTTCTTGTTATTGCTGGCGGCGGCGGCGGTGGGTCAACTAATATTGGTGGTGGTGGAGGCGCGGGGGGTTATAGAACATCTTCCGGAACGTCAGGAGGAGGTGCATCTG
>Ga0214921_10009195_pt1 | contig 12568 bp, 11 predicted proteins | sample LL1505_MetaG_FD_177992 | JGI IMG/M metagenome (GOLD analysis project Ga0214921, IMG submission 177992) | Freshwater microbial communities from Lake Lanier, Atlanta, Georgia, United States - LL-1505 | ecosystem: Environmental > Aquatic > Freshwater > Lake | place: USA: Georgia | collected... | reverse complement strand
CTATAAAGAAATGTTTCCCTATAAGGATAATAAGAATAAGGAATAGGTTGAATTTGTGGAATTAATTGATATTTGACATTAGTTGTCAATGAACTAAATTGTAATGTTGTTAATGAGTTTATTTGATAGGTGGTTAATGATTTTATTTGTGCAGTTGTTAATGCAATAATATTAGCAAGATTAATTGCTACTAATTGGTTAGATGTTAATATATTAATATCAGATGTATCAATAGCAATTATTTGTACAGTAGTAAATATACTTATACCTTGTGTTGATAATGATCGAATTTGAGTAGTTGTAATGGAATATACCTGAGCAGTATTTAAATATGGTAATTGTGGTATTTTACTTAAATATGTATTTACAATTGTAGGATTTCCAAAATAAAGACCATCATTAATACTTAAAAGAAAACTACTAATGTAAGTACCTGCTAAACCCCCTATATAACCCGGACCATTTGAATATAATATATATCCTGATTGTTGCAAGTTTGTTGTTAAATCAGTTGCAACTATGGTTAATCTATCTGAAGATGCTGTAAAACTAATATTATAGGGGGTTTTATCATTTAAAATAACACTTGATGATACACCTCCAATAGGAATTTGTCTACCACTAACTGGACTACCACTTGTATCAATCCTAACACCAGGTGCAGCTGGTGTATTCAATTGTATTATATTCCCACTTCCTAGTATATTACCATCATGTGTTATTTCGTCTGTATTAAAATAATAATTAAATGATAATACCCAAGAATTATTAAAACTAGTATCAATACCAGTTATTTCACCTTGGATTCCATCAGAATTTTTATAATAATTATTTCCAAATTGATCGGTGTATTTCAAACCACCACCATTGTATGTTACTATTCTAATAATACCTTGTTTAAGAGTCATACCATTTGCATAATATAAAGTACCCATTGCATTTATATTAGCAGTACTAATTGCAACTATTTGCTCTGTTGTTAATGCATATATTTTAGTATAATTAATTGCTTGTATTTGATCAGTCTTAAAAGCATTAATTTGTAGAGTATTGAAATATTGTATTTGTTGCGTATTAAAAGCATTAATTTGATCTGTAGTTAAAACTTGTAGTGTGGATAATGAAATACTTTGTATATCTCCTTGTTGTGCTGAAGTTATCTGACTAGTAGTTGTACTACTATTAATAGTAATTGTCATTATATTATATTCTATATTATATTTTTATTTAAACTTTTAAAAAATTGAAATAATTATACTTAATATGTTCTCTAATAATTATAGTTTTTTGTCAATAGTATATAAATTATTGATACCACGCATAAAATGGATACTATTATCATTAAGGAAAGCACCCCTTTAATTCACCCCACTAACTATATGACTAACACACAAAATCAAACTCACGAAATTGCACAAAAAGATGATACATCTCAGGAACAACCAGAAGAACCGCAAGGTGAATACATTGGGGTTTTTTGGATGGAAATATAACACATTTTATTTAACATTAAAAAATTGATTAAATTTATTTATAGACTTAATCAATTCTTATATTAGTAATGGCAAGTTATTCAGATATAGTAAATTCTATATATCAAAATTATGATTTAGGTAAAAAGTATAAATTAGATTTAGCAAACTATAATGGAATTGAGATAAATGTGATTATTGCTATTATTATAAATGATTTTATCTTAGATAAATCGATATCAAGAAAAAAAAAAATTTATCCAAGCTATAAGAATAAAAAATACTATGCACTAATATATTATATTTATGAATTATTACAATTATGCGATGAAAAAGATCGTAATAATTTATTAGAAAATACATCTTATTTACAAATACTATCCGAAATTAATAATGGAGGTATTATATTATACAAACTAAAAAAATATATTAATATTACCAAGACAAAAAAATTAGATTATTGTTATATGAGTGCAGAATATGGTTCTTATAATACTTTTAAATTTTGGAATGATCCTGAAATAACCAATTTAATCAATACATCTAAGGAAATTAATACTCTTATGTTAATAAAATCAATTATAAATCCTGATGAGAGAATCTATAAATTACTACTTCAAAAAACATCATTTAGCAATGAATTAATAAAAAAAATAATAATGTCTTTAGATAGTGCATTAAACATTCCATTAAAATACAAAATAAGAAGGGTTAAAATATTATCAAGTCATATTAATATTAATGAATATTTTAATACAATAGTATTTAATCTATATGATTATAAATTTATTACTCATCTATATAGGATGGTAATTCGTACTAATAAACATAATTATAATGATGTATCAACATTATGTAGAAATATTAAAAATACTAATTTTTATTATTATATTGATTATCTAAAAGACTTGTATAAATATTTAAATGATATTGAAAAAGATTATTTGACTATTTATTTTGGTTATAATATAATAGATCCTGAATTACATTTTTCAACTTCTATTAGAAATTTAATAAAAGAAAATTATAAAGAAATTATTTTGGGTTTATTAAATGATAAGCGTCTCTTCAAGCCTAATAATAAAACAATTAAAATATTATGTGAAGAAAAATTATTTAACAAATATTTATATATAGAATCATTAATTAATAAAGACCTATTATTATTTACTAGATTTTACTATAATAAAAGTGATAATCACGATTATATTCTACATAATAAACTATTACATTTATTACGGTTAAAAATGAAAAGAATTTATAACAATAAATTAAATGGACATTTAAATAAAATGGCATTATTAAATAATGAAATTACTAATTTTGAACCAAAAAATGTTCCCATATTGAAAAAGGGTTCTTCTAATTATCAATATAATAAACAGAAATTTTCAAATATTCCTCCTAGACATTTAATTGCAACATTATCTACAAATATAATTAATGAATTACAAGTATATACAATGTTCCTACTAAGAGAAAAACCAGATGGTATTCTGGTTAATGGTTTACCTATTAATATATATCCAAAAACAGATCTATTCGATAATATAAAAATTAAGGCAGAATATATTGAAGAACATGATCTCTATTTAGTTTTTGATATTGATATTCCAAATACGACAATTATAGAAAGATATGAAATTCTAAGAAAAAATCATCCTCATACCAATAAAACAAAATTAGAACAAATAAATAATTTAAATGACTTTATGGTAATAATGACACAGGAAAGAGAAAAAATTAATAATTTTATGAAAGAAAAATCAAAAATTAAATGGTTCCCTAAATTTGCAACATTGTATGATAATAATGATAATAATCAATTAGTAAATCATTTTATTGATTTTATTAATTCAAGAAATGATAATTTTAAAAATAGTATCTTACAATCAAAATATTATAATTGCGATGGTCTAATCGTATCACCATTAAATTATTCAAGGGAAGTTAAAATAAAGCCAAACAACTTACTAACAATAGACTTGCTATATAATGGTAAATATTTTGTAGATTATGAAAATAATAATATGGACCCATTATTATTTATTGATGGAAATAATTATGCTACTAATACTATTTATAGATGTTATCCTGATGTATTTAATAATAAATTTATAGTTGGAGAAATCAGATTTGATAAATACAAACCAAATAAAAATAGTATTATTATGAATATTACCAAGTTATTAATACACAAATATGAAAAAAATCTAAACAATATAAAACAAGAATTGTATTATGAGAAAAAGGGTAATATGGATTATAACTTGTCTCAGCAATTAAAAGAACAGAAACAACTATTAAATAGCATATTACTTTCTATTGAACCGAAAGATAAAAAGAAATGGCTAGATTTAGGTTGCGGTAATGGTAAATTATTAAATAATATACAAAAATTTAACCCCGAATATTATTGTGGTATTGATATTGACATACATAAATTAATCCAAGGATCTCAAGACGATAGTATTAATTTTATTCACACAGATTTAAATACAATATGGGCTAATAAACTTCAAGTGAAATTTGATTATATTGTTGCTAATTTTTCAATAATGCATTTCTTCTCAGATATATTTTGGGAACAATTAAACAATGTGGCAAATATGAATACCAAATTTATTTTTAATACGCCATCTGATAATTGGTTGTATAAAAATTCACATATGAATATTGATAATTATTATACATATTATAATTTTGAATGGGTGCATGATAGAACTAATAAAAAAGAACCATTTATTAGTAAAGAACTAATAAATAGTATGGCAAAAAAGTATAATTGGTCGGTTAATATTTATCATAATATTGAATATACTAATAAAAAAACTTCAAGACTTGTTGATTGTTATAGTTGGTTCATATTAAATAAACTTTAATTACACGTATTTACAAAAGGATATAAATTTAAATCTATCTCTGGACGATCATCCAAATTTCTATAATCTAATCCTGCAATTGGTAATGGAGTTGTATTTAATTTAGGTTGAAAATAACTTTTATTTACATATGTTAATTCAATAACACCTGGAATACCACTGAAAACATAACAGCAATTATTTCCATGAGCGTGGATTAAATAAAAATAATTTTTTAATTTTTGTAGAAATAATAACTTATCCATGTAAGGAGTATAATATGCATTATTCATTATTCCATGAACTTCAATAACAATTTGTTTAAATTTATTCAACTGATTAACATCTAAATTCAATAACCAACTATACTCACCTCCTTCTATATCCATTTTTAAGAAAATATTATTAAATTTATCAGTTAAAAATGATAAATTTGTATTATTATCATCGTTAATACTTCCAATATTTTTTTTAAAATATTGGATTTTATCTGTATAACCACTAGGAAAATCATCAATAGTGCCATCAAATGCAAAACTATTACTTTCATTCATATTATATTTATCAATAAAATCACGAGTAAAGCTTTCATCACTACCAACACCTGCTGAAATATAACAATCATAATTAGTATCAAGATCTCCTATCACATATCCACCATCTCTTAATTGACCTAATCTAATTTTTTTATCAAAATTATAAACTTCAAGAAGATGCAAGTTATTCATATTATAATTAATAATATTAATATTAATAATATTAATAATCTAATAAACGCAAAAATTATATATATGAATAACCATCACCACTTTCAAAAGCTTCGTATTCACCTTCTTTTGATTGTACTGGTTTCTTATTATTATACGAGTCTATATCAGCAGGTAAATCAATATCCATTTTATTTACTTTAGTATCTTTCGCAAGATCTTTCTCATAATTATTTTCAAGTGTAGTTATTACTTTACCTCCGTGTAAATTATCTAAAATTTGTTCCCTCAATTTATTTCTAACTAATTCGTGAGCTTGTGCTTTGGCAACAGATATTTGTATCAAGTGCGTATCAACAATCTCATTAAGTGATATTTGATCATGTAAATTGGCGATTATTAGATTTGCAAGAGCAAGCGCGCTACCCTCATCTTTACTAGGAATTATTAGTTCGCCAGATCTGGGGTTAAAATCTAAATTGGGAACCATATCTTTCCAATTTTGGAAATCATTAAGAGAAGGTATTTCAACTGGTATATAATAATTATAAGGAAATTCAGTACCATTTCTAACAACAAGTTTTGACCATGGATTCATTTTATCAAAAACAATTTCTTTATTTTCATTTTGTGGTAATAAAGTATTTATATCATACCCTTTTGATTTTTGCGGTATTGGTTCCTTTTCAAAATAATCAACTGGCTCATCTTTGACAGGTGCTATAATTTTATCTGCAACTTTATTAGTGGAATTACAATTATATAATTCACGAAGAATAATAAAAAGAATTATTATAATAAATAAATATTTAAACATTTTATTTATTTACTATAGAAAATAATATTATACATTTTAATGTATATTGAACAAATTTTCAAAGGTAAAAATATGCGTCTAATAGAAGAAAATATTATAAAATACATTCAATCTTTTGCAACAAAAGATATTATTAATTGGATGAATTTGATATCAGGAATTATATATAACAAGTTATTTTTCCTAATAATTATAATATCTTATTTATTAAAATATATTACAACTAAACAATTATTATTATTATTATTAATAAATCCAATTGTTTGGATTATAAAAAATATAATTAAACGCAATAGACCATATATTGATGATCATGATATTAAATTATTTGATAATAATATTATAGATACTTATTCATTTCCATCTGGTCATTCAACATTCTCTTTCCTATTATACTTCTTTTTAAATGATAATAAGATAATTAATAAATATTTTATTGTATTTCCATTATTAGTCGGATTTAGTAGAATAATATTAGGAGCACATTATATATCAGATGTTATTGGTGGAATTATTTTAGCCAAATTATTATCATTATTAGTAAGATAATTATAATCGTCGAATGGGTTGTCTGAATACTAACTTGTAATTATCATCCATATCCTCCTCATCCGTATAGTTCATATTATGCACATGTTCAATTCTTTTCTGTGATACTAGTTTTTCATACATATTAAATACCACATAACAATTATTAAATATATCAGTATCAAAATTATTAATCACTTTTAAATACAAGTAAAAATCTTTTTCAATTAGATCTAAAATTAATTTACCGTTTGTTTTAATTTTTTTAAACTTTTCAGGTAATTTATTTACAATATCATTTTCAGGTTCTTTCTTTAAAAAATCATCTAATTTCCAATATCCAGATTCATAAGTAATATAGGGATCTTTTAAATATATCTTATTTGATACAATATAATCATATAAAGTATTATCATAAAATGAAGTGTAAAGGAACATATTTTTTGTGTAAAGATTAATATTTGCAAAATTATTAAAATTATTAAATATAATACATTTCTTATAATTGAATAATCTACCAAACTCCAATATTAAATCCAAATGTTTTGAATCTAGATCTTGTTTTGTTTTATAATAGAAAAATCTATTAAGATAATTTATAACAAGTTTATTACCTAATTCTATATTAATAAATGGATACCCGTTTTCATCGAATACAGAAAACATAATACCGTCAATAATCTTATTATAGTATAATTTTTCATATGATAAAGTTGTTATTGTATCAAACCAATGATAATTTATTTTATATTTCATATCATTTATTTTAATGCAAATTTGAGAGTTTTCATTAACATAATTTTTTAAGAATTGTTTAATAATAGAAACTCTATTATTCCCACTAATATTAATATTCTTAATATCAATAAATTCTTCTTTAATTTTAAATGGTTTTATTGTATCAATAATTTCCCAAGCAGTGTCAATTAATTCAAATTCATATTTTCTATTAATGATCTTTTCAAAATCACTATTTGTATGAAAGTATTTGAAATTTTCATCTCTTGATAATAATTTTAATCTGGTGTTAGGAGGTAATAAGAACTCTTCTTCTTTAGGGAATAATGAAAAATTCTCTATAAACAAACCTACCCCTTTTTTATTTTTTGGTATTTTAATTTTTAATAAGACTAGGCCAAAATTACCATTTAATCCAGGGCTATAGAAAGGATCTCTCGTGGTTGATACAAATCCCTTATCAATAAATATATCACCAATTGCGAGATCATTCAAAAACTTATCATCCCAAATAAAACGATATATATCATATTCATTAGATAGTGCAGGTGCATTTTTAATACAATCATTAATTTTTTTTATTCCCTCATATAAGAATGGTTGCATCATAATATCATTTCTTAAATATTTATTAAATAAAAATGATCCATTATGGCTGTAGAATGTTATCCAACTAATACAATTACTATCAATAATATGATTATGATGCATCTCCAACTCATTAAATGATACATCATTATTGGATACAGCTTTACATATATTATAATGCATAGTCTGATCCATTAAATCGTCTGGTTCTATATTTTTTTTTATCAAATTCATATTTTGCCCCAATTTAATTAATTCTAATTTTGTATAATAGGGTTTAAGATGACTAATATAGGGATGGAAACTATTTCTTTTGCAGATACTAACTAATAGACCTAATGATGGACTATATTTATATAAAGTTTTGTAGGATGTTTCTATTAAAGTATCAATATCGTAATTATCCATTATCTTTAATAAATTATTATATTTCATTGCCAATTCAATATTTTTTATATTCTTATCATATAGTAATTTAATCCATTCATAAACCTCCTTATTAATAAAACGATAATGGTATTCAATAAGGCGACTATGAATATTTTTTTTATTGATTGGATAAATTTCTTTACTATAAATATCATACATTGGTATCTGTTCCTCATATTTAGATAATTTTACTTTATCTTCATTTTTAGTTAATTTAATTTTCCTACTAAATATGTCATTAATAAATTTTGAATCAATCTTCATCTATTAATTTATTAGATAAATTATTTATATTATGATTTATTTCAGGAACATATTTATTAATAACTATACATTTATTTATATTATAAATGTTAAAATACCAATATAATATAATGGTTAAAATGAGAGCTAATATATATTCTTCCATATTATTAAATATTTAGAAATTATTTATAGTTTAATTAGTATTACAATTATATGAAATATGATGAAGAGTATTTATTTCTCTATATTGTAGAGGGCCCTGCTGCTGCGAATATTTATGATAAATTTACAAACTCACAATTAGTTGTTGATTGGTCTTTTGATGCACTATATTATAAATTTAATAATAAAGAATGGATAACAATTTCTATTGGACCAGAAACACATACAAATGATATACATAAAATAAATACTGCTGAAATGGTAAGAGTATTTCTCAAATTATGTGCATTTTCTCTTGATAATATAAAAGGTACTAGTATTAAGATATCAAGATCATTAAATGAAATACGTGGTTTTTTCAAATAATATTATTTAAAATATACACTGCTCTATTCATATATAATATAATATAATATAATATAATATAATATAATATAATATATGAATAGATATCTTTTATTAAAAAAAAATCAATTAACTTATAAATATAATTATAATATATGTATGAAAGTTGCATTTATTATACCAATTCATCCAAAACATTATAATTATATTTATAAGTTAATTGATTTGATTAATACAGTTAATATTAATATTAATATATATTTAGTTTTTTCAAATGAAGATGATTTTAATATATTTAATAAAAAAGATAAAATAAAAAAAATAAAAAAAATAGTACTGCCATATCATTCTACAAATAATATTGTAGTATATAAAAAATTTTTCGCTTTAGAAAAATTAAAAGATGATACAAACTATGATTATTTTATAGTATGTGATGCTGAAATATCAATAATTCCTGAGAATTTTAATGAAAAAAACATATTAAATAAGATTAATAGTATATATCAAAATAAAATTGTTTATGCTGGAACTACAAGAGATGAAAATATAATAAAAATAACAAAAACATCTATGAATCTTATTATTGGTGGGGATAAATTAGAACATTATACACAAAATTATACTCTTTATTTTTGGTGGTCTGATTTACCAGTTTATAAAAGGGAATATTTACCACATTTTTTTAGTTTAATTAATTATAATGATATTAACTATTATCATTTTGATCATAAGATTTATTTAAGTTATTTAATATTACATCATAATTTTAATATATTAAATATAACACCATTTCTAAATATATATTGGTCATTAGAATGCTATAATACACTGGATGTTCATAATTTAGAAATACTTAAATCACATAGTTATGGATTTTCATATATTACACCAAACTTATATAATAATCATGTTAATTTATTAAAAAATGAAGGAAGTTTTTTATTATATCATTTGGATAGAAATCACCTACATATGGATTTTAATAAATAATACCAAATTTATATAAAAAATTGGTCAAAGCAATTTATATAAAAATCTTAGCAGATTTTATAAAAAATTGGTCAAAGCAATTTATATAAAAATCTTAGCAGATTTTATAAAAAATTGATAAAATATATTATTAAAAGGATAAGAAGAATAGTCTATTATGATGCAAGATTACTTATCAACAAGTATATTACTAGGAGCTATCAATAAGATAAATTCTGGTTATATCATATTAGATTTTATATATATTGTTATGATATTATTAGGTGCAACTATTTTTACAAATCAACAATTTAAAAATAATCTTTATAATAGATATAGACATTTATTAAAAATATTCGATTCATCTAATTATGTGACAATTAAGTGTGAAGATAGAAATTTATCAGCCCGCTTCAAAGCCATAATGCACTACGTGAATACAAATAGTAGTAATAAATCAATAAATGGTATTATAGAGAATACACAAATGAAATGGTCAAAAAAGGCAAATGATTTTGAGGAAGACAGAAATATAACGTGGAAAATAAATCAAATTAATAAATTTTCAATTAATGATATGATTGAAGGTAATATATATTATTATACAAAAGAGAAACACGAGGCTGGTGATAGTAAAATTAGTTATATTGATGTGTCAGAACTTGTATTATTCTCAAGGAAAATGTCGATCAAACAATTAACAGAATGGATAGAAGAGAGATTAGATGAATATGAAATATTTTTGAAAAGTAAAATATTAGATAAACAATATTTGATTGATATTACCTATAACTCAACATTGAATGATATTGAATACCTCTATACTCCCTGGAGTTCAAATGTAATATTTGATAATAGGTTTTTCTCAAATAAAAATGATATTGTAAAAAATATAGAATTTTTTATTAATAATCCTAAATGGTATGAGGAGAGAGGAATCCCATATACATTGGGAATTTTACTTTGGGGAGAACCTGGATGTGGTAAAACAGGTTTTATTAAATCAATTATGAATCTTACTAAGAGACATGGTATTAATATTAAATTAAATAATAAATTTAATATGAATATGTTGAAAGATCTTATTTATGATGAGGAGATTGGAAGTGATTTAATTATTCCCCAAAATAAAAGGATATTAATTTTTGAAGACATTGATTGTATGAGTGATATTGTGAAAGATCGTGATATTAAAACTGAACCAATTATTGAGGTAAAAACAAAAAAAGAGAAGAAAGAAGAAGAAAAAAAAGATGATAATAATAATCTAAGCTATCTATTAAATATTTTAGACGGACTTCACGAATGCACAGGACGTATTATAATAATGACAACAAATAAGCCAGAAGTATTAGACAAGGCATTAATAAGACCAGGTAGGATTGATTATAAGATTAATTTCACCAAAGCAACTATTGATGATATTAAAAATATTCTTAATTTTTACTGGGCAACTGATTATGATATGTATAAGATTGAGAAGGATATTGATATGAAATATTCTCACGCTGAGATTGTTAATTTCTGCAGAAGTTCAAGTACTCTATTAGAGACTTTGTCTAAATTATAGTTATTTATTTAGAAATTATAAATTTATAATTTCTAAATTTTAGTATGATTGAATGTTTCAATAGTAATTGGGTAATATTATTATCATTACTTATTTCTTTTATTATAATAAAAAAAATATATAATTTATTATTTGGAGAAACTAATAGAAATTATATAAATCCTAAATATGATATAAATGAAAAAATGTTGCCTACTATAACTGCATATTACGTGGGCTTAAATTAAATTAAATTATAGTGAGTGATTAGTGATTGTATTTGAGTGAAGCATAGTCATGGGCATCAAAACCACCATTCCATTCGTCAAGATCATCGTCGCTATTATCGTCGCTATTATCGTCGCTTGAGAGTTCATTAGAGTCATCTGCTTCATCAAAGCCGTAAGCCTCAGCAGCTCTTCTAGCAAGCTCTGGAACAACAACCTCCAAATACATTTCTTTATCATAGTCGTCTTCAAAAATGTTATCAAACTTCCGCTGCTGGATCTCTTCATCATCAGTCTCCTCGTCTAAATAATCTGAATTATGTTTATTTTTGATTTTTGTGGAGACAGTTGTATATTTTATATTATTGCGCCTCTCTTTGTTAATTCGAGTATTCTTGCGATAAGGCCTGTCCCAGCGCTGTATGATTGCCCTCCCACTTAAGTTGTTAAATGCAAGAAATCTTGATACGGTGTCCCACAGTTTGCGCATAATACTAAGGGCATTTTTATTACTCACTGTTTTGGGGTTTGTTTTGTGGATTTCTTTGATGTTATCGGTGAGTAGCTTGTGTCTTGTTTTATACTCCTCGGTATGATATTCTTTTACAGAGGATTTGGGGAAAAAGTCGCCTATCATACCCTTGTTTATTACTAACCAAGCAAACTGTAAGGCTTCAGAAGCCTCAGGAGTGAGGTTGAGACTAGAGAGGATAGATGGTAAGAGATCAAAGGATGCGTTAATGACAGACTCAAAGTCATGGATATTGATGTTCCAGACCCCAAGGAGTGTTCCAAAAATAGCAGGTGTGAAGATGAGAGTGATTAATGATATAATATATTTGTCAGTAGTGTTAATGTTAGTGTTAGTGTTAGTGGTGTTAGAGTTAGTTTTGGATAGGAGAACACGTTTGTTCTTCTGGGAGCTCA
>Ga0214921_10009194_pt1 | contig 12569 bp, 4 predicted proteins | sample LL1505_MetaG_FD_177992 | JGI IMG/M metagenome (GOLD analysis project Ga0214921, IMG submission 177992) | Freshwater microbial communities from Lake Lanier, Atlanta, Georgia, United States - LL-1505 | ecosystem: Environmental > Aquatic > Freshwater > Lake | place: USA: Georgia | collected 2015-05-28 | reverse complement strand
GAGGCCGCGCATCGCCTTCGAAACGACATCGGCAAAAGTGTCTTCCTGTGGGATGCTCATAATCGGCAATGCAGTTTAATGAGCCGCTGAAGCAGGCTGATTTGCGGGCTCGGAGACTGTGGGCACTTTGAGAAAAAGGACGCACAAGAAGGAGACTCCAACCAGTATGGCTCCACCTGTGAATGCCGTGATATAGCCAGTTTGAATGCTCGGCAACACATCAGCGGAGAGCGGGCGCATTAACGTCGAAAAATTTAACGGAAGCGGAAGCACAGCTAAAGCGGGACCTAGGAAGCGACCAAAACTACCGGCAGAAGTCATCAACCCCATCAGCCGTCCTTGGGCGCGGCCACTGACATAGCGCGAGGCCATGCCCGAAAGCGTAGGCGTAAGGAGCCCGTTGCCCACGGCCATCAGCGCGCAACTGCCGAGAAAGGCGTTCAATCCTGTTACACGCGGCAGCCAGAAGAGGCTCATAGCGAGGAGTAAAGCGCCGATGGCGGCGAGCTGCTTTTCGATGTTGTACTTTAACAGGCGCCGCAAAAGTCCGCCCTGAACGAAGACCGCGAGCACTCCCACATACGCGAAGGCGTAACTGGTCTCACGCAGTCCCCATTGAAAAGTATCGCCACAAAATAGCGCGAAGAGCACATGGATGAAGGCGAAACCCGTCGTGGAAACGAGCGTCGCCACGAGCAACAGCGTGATGAACACGCCGCGTCCATCCGCGAACACTTCCCCCAACGAGGCGCGTTGTTTGTCCAGCGCACGTGCCTCTGCCGGATACGTTTCCGGAAGACGCCACCAAATTAGAAGCGCGTTCACTACGGCCAATCCGCCGGCAAAGTAAAAGGGTGCGGTGTGCGAGTACGAGGCCAGGAAGCCGCCCAGCGCCGGACCCATAATGAAGCCTAGCCCGAACGCGGCCCCGATCACGCCCATCGCACGCGAACGCTTTTCCGGCGCAGTGACATCGGCGATACAAGCCTGTGCCGTGGCGATGTTCCCGCCGCTCGCCCCGTCAATGATACGGCCCAGAAACAACATCCACGCGGCATCGGCCCGTCCTATGACAAAAAAACCTACTGCCGTGCCAATCACGCTAAAGAGAAGCACCGGCTTGCGTCCGATACGATCCGAGAGCATGCCAAAAAAGGGTGCGGCAATCAGTTGAATCAACGAGAAGATGCCGACGAGCCACCCCAACTGTGTGGGGTTGAGGAAAAAAGGCTCGTTCCTCGCGTAAACCGGCAGGACTGGGATGACGATCCCGAAGCCCACCATACTGATAAAAACGGTCAGGAAAATGATGCCAATGGGGGAACGGGAAACGGTGCTGGAAGGCTGCATGAGAACGAACAAAAGCTTCTCACAAAGCCCACACGAAGCAACTCTGGAAAGGAAAAAGCCACTGCAACCCTTGGCTTCTCTTCGCTGCTAATGCGGATCACCGATTAGGATCGTAACCGCTTCGGTGCGGCGCGTTGTAAGACCTGTCTTTTTAATGGTAATGGCCTCTGTCGCCCCGTTGCCCAATGTATTTTGGAGCGTCTGAGAAGTCACCACCCCATAAGGCTGGGTGCCGCTGGAAAGGCCACGGAGTAAAAAGCCCGCGCCGTAAGGCAATGTGGGTGTAATCACCCGCCCACCCGTTGAGACAATGTCCAGTAACGGCACTCCACCCGGGGCACTTCCGCAAAGCAGCACGCCGGCAACTCCCGTCGCAAGATAACTTTTACCCTCAAGAACTACAGGATATTTCGTTGTATTGTACCAAGCGGCGAAATTTGGAAATTCCTTAGTCGCGTTGCTTACGTAACGCGTCGTGGATTCCAAGAAAGTTAAAGGCGAAAAGTTCCCCGTCGAACTAGTCGCTGAACCAGGAGTCCATCCAAATGTTTTATTCGCGTTGGCGATGGGAAACGCCCAAGTCGCACCAGTGGGAGCGGTTGAAAGTGTTCCACTCACCCATCTGCCTAAAAGTTGATCAAACTTATAGGTCTCGTTGGTAAACAGACTGACGGTAAATGCGCCACCAAGAGATGAAGTGCCTGTGGTCAATACTGATGAAGCTCGATTAAGGGTCGGGTCAAACGCATAACCCGCCACATAGTTCATAGTGTATTCAGAAGTGTTTGTGTTGGAAGTTCCTGCATTCAGCGTTCCCAAACATCCGTAGAGTGTGTTGGAGTTCTGCCCGTTATTATCGCTAAAGATGCAGGTGCCAAAAACCGGCTCCGTTACCTTTTCCCCTTTGGCAAATATCGGAAGCGCCACACTAGAGGTATTGCCCGACATGGTCTCCGACATTAACTGCAGTGCCGTCGTCGCCAAGTTTCCATCAGCGGAAAACGCTGGCACCAGAGGCTGAATGTCTTCCTTTGGATCGTAATATGCCTGTGTTAACTGACCCGCATACGTGAATTGGACGCCGTTGCCATAAAGGCCCGTTACCAGCGCTATACCGGTATTACCCACGGATACCGTGAACACACCGCCTTGACCAAGGGTAGCCTTTACTGTCCGGCCAGCGCTGTGTCGACAAATAGCCGCCGTGTAAACAACACGTTCAGTTGTTGAAGTGAGCGCACCTAAAACAGTAATTCCATCTACGGATTGATTCACTCCTCCCAGCAACGCCCCCATTGCACCACTTATTGACTGATACAAAACACTTCCAGTAGCGGGATCCCGCTGTTGAAGGCCCGTGGTCGGGTTCACCAGCGGTACCAACCGAGCAGAACTCCCATTTCCGCTCGCGGCACAATACAGGGTTTGGCTGGACCCAAGAAGAGGTGGAGTTTTCAATAGTGCGCCGTTGAGCGTCACGTGCATCATGTTATCAGAAAACTGACTTTTTTCGTTTTCAGGAGTCGGATCAAATGCGATTAACCCTTTTACAAACCAAGGGTTGCCGTCTGGAAGTTTCGTCGTGATTTTAAACTCCGCAGTCATATTTGGCTGAAGCGTCGATGTGAAAGGGTACACAGCCCCCTCCAACGTCACTTTGCCGCTAATTAATCCCGTGGAGGTGAGTGCGCAGGTTAAAAAGCCACGCAACGAGTCGAGATTCTGAGAAACGTTCAGGATTTTTCCCCATTCTTGGTTTTCGGACCAAGGCACGTCCAAGCTCAGGAAACCGCAGTAGCTGGCGCTGTACGGCCGACTCAAAACCGGCGTGATAGTAATGTCCTCACTCGGCATGATGTAATTGGCACTTTTGCCACTCAAAATGACTCCAGGTGCCGACGGGTCATCTTTCTTCGCAGTAGCGACTGCCCTCCAGCATTGGATCATTTGGTTGCTCGGCGCCACACCGCTCCATGACAGTTTCGTTCCAGCAACAACGTATTCCCAGCGATCTCCGTTCACTCTCGTTCGATCTGGAATAGGAACGCACCTAAAAGATCTTAGGGGGCCAGTTCCGGCAAAAGTAACCCTAAAATAATTATCCCCAGTATTAGTGGTGTACAAGGGTTGGCGGGTCTGTGGGTCAAAAGCAGTGGTACCGGAGATAATCTGGCCCGTCAGAGGATCCTCGTTGTTAACTGTCGTCCTCTGCTTGGGCGCGGGTTGAACGATCAAGGAAACTGCGCGGCTTTCGCGTTCGGTCTGAGTGTCCGAATCTCTCACTAGAACAGTGTATAAACCTGAATTAGCGGTTTGTAGACCCAGTGAATTGACGTTCAGCGTGCTGGAAGTTCCTCCGGAAAGATCCACCCCATCTTTCCTCCACTGATACGTGAGTGATGAAGTTCCCCCACTCAATGTTCCTGAGTTCAGCGTGCTCTTGTCCACACTGAACACAGCACTAGAGTAACCGTGCGGCAAGGTGACGCTGTAATTTTTTAATAAAGTCGCCAAACTGAACTCGATCGAAGGGTTAGGAACCGCTTTGACCACCAATTGAATCTTAGGGCTGATTGTGGATCGGAGAACTGGGGGGGAGCCAATGGTATTTGTGGCGGTGAGTTGGTAAGTTCCTAAGGTTGTCGCAACGGCCGCAGTAGCAGGTATTTTTACGCTGCAGACCGCCGCATTGCTGACTGTAATTTGCTTCGTTGGATCTGTTGTCCAAGTTTTCCAGACATACAGCGGCGGAGGAGTGGCATTTACATTGAATTGTAATGCAACCCTTTGTCCTGCAACGACGTACTTCTTTATCACGTCAACATTCGTCAGGCTCTGCCGATCCGGTATGTTGCTGGTAACCTGTGGGGTGGTTTGAGTATCTGGGTCTAAAAGAGTGGCGCTGATGCTCGTCGCCGAGGACGTGTTGGTCACATTAGCGACGTAATCGATCGCTGCGTAACCTTCGTTATCAAAGTACGGTTTACTTCCTGCTGCCACCACCCAGCCTGGATCTGAGATCAAAGTGTCCCCAACCAATGCGCCTGAGGTCACACCAGAGGCCCCGACTCGAACGTTACCTGAATCATTGCCAACCTCCAAAGTGTAGGTTCCTAACTTTCTTTTCCGAATTGCACCGATGTTGTAGGTAAACGTTCCACCCGAGATACTTGATGCATCTCTAGTTCCACTCTCCAAAAGAACGTTGTTTCGGAGCCATCGATACGACAGAGGAAACCTAGGATTAAATATAAAACTCGCGGTTAAGCTGTATGAAACATCACTACTTGGATCTAATGCACTGAGGCTCCCGCTAGGAGATGACGTCTTGCTAAGATACTTGTATATCGGCGCATACTTCACTGCGCAATCCCACGCGATGGTGGCACTTTGTTGACCAACGGTGGCGGTCACTTGGTAAGTGCCGTCCGCCGTAAGGGCGATGCCAGGCGTCTCTGGGACGCTGAAGGTGGTGATGTAACGGTTTCCTAACTTGAGTGTCCCAATAGTCACGGAGCCCACAGTGACAAGAGGCTGTAAGGTTCCACTTTGTAAGGTGATTGAACCTCCAGAGAGAGTGCCGCTGTACGGAAGGAATTGCCATTTGAACGTGGGCTGAACGGACGACTCAAACTCCGCGGAAAGAGTGAGGGAACCCCCGCCGAGTGCCGGTATCTGCGTGTTCGTAGAGCGCAACGTTCCCCCAGCAATTTGCTGTCCCGTCACTAACGAGTTAGAATCAGCCGTGACCGCGAGTGATCCCGAATACATGGATCCCGTTGCCGTTGTCTCCGGAGATGTGCTGGCGACGATCAACCCAGATTGCCGCGCCCTAATGGTCACCTTTTGACTCTCGAGCACGACCCCCAAGCCGTTGGTGATACTCACGAAATAGGTGCCCTCGGGGACGTATAAGTTCGAGGGAGACACTCCCGACGATAGCGTTGGATTCCAAGTGATGAACTGCCCATCTTTGACCGACCCGCTCGCGTTTAGTACGTCGACCGCGCCCAAGACGGGATCCACATATTTCCACTGATAGGTCGCGTCAGGATTGGTCGTCAACGCGCCTGTTGTGAATGAAACGGTGCCACCATCAGGAACGTAAACAGAAGAGATCCTTCCGGAGACGTTTTTTAGCGTAGAGCTATTAACGGTAATGTCAGAGGTCGCGAAGAGAGGTGCAGAACCGGATGGGAGTTTAACTCCATTTGTTAAATCCCTTGATACCAAAGGACGAAGATAGTCGTAGTCTGGATAGTAGTAGTCATATGTACCAGCGGTTAAAAGATTTTTGTCTATAATTCTCCCTCCGATTGCTCCGGTTCCTCCGCCTATCAGAACCAGTTTTGAATCAAACCTTCCTGCTGCCACGAATACAGATTCCTTAGGATTCATTGGTGTTGCTAAAGAACCTTTCTGATTGCACAACACCCGAAAGCGAAGTTGAGGCGGTTTGCCCGTGAAGCTAGACTGAAACGACCGCACGGTAAGCTTCGGAGTATTGGAGCCAGACACCGCTATCGGTTTAAACGCTGATGTGCCAGAGGCGAGGAGCACCTTGTTGCTACCAAGGCAATCAGCCGCACCCCCCTGCGTGTCGATACTAAGGTCGGTTAGAGATATCCATGGGTAATCTTCAGTGTTACCAACTCCATAACCGTTTACTTTTTTATCTTGTTCACGCGCCACCTGCCACTGATAGGTGACTTCATCTGCAGGGAGCACTTCCGCTAATAAGATGAAGTCGTCTCCCTGATTAGGAACTTGATTTAATGTGTAGGGTGTTTCCGTAGAATCTAATAAGTGGTATCCGGGATAAAGAAATCTCGGGACATCACTGGTTGCCACGTAGCCAAAGGCCTGATTGGAATCGCGGAAGGCAGAAAAGTGATTGTAAATACGGACCTGATAGGGACCCGTGTCTTCGGAACTCAATATCGGAATTGATAGGGTGTCCGTTTCGGGGTTTACATAATGCGTTGGGTCAGTCAAATCGAGCGCTTGAGCCCAAAATAGCCAGTCGTAATTCGGATACTCCGATAGGGAATAAAAGTCTTGATTCCCAGACATGCCGGTAACACCCGCGTAGGTCTTGACGACGCCTTCTCTCGAGGCATCCGTCACTGTGTCCGAATTAATTGTGATTTTCCGGATCACGTGATTATTCGTATCGGCCAAGAGAAGCGAACCGAACGGATTATCCAGTGTCTGGTCAACTTTATTAAATGTAATTCCCGCCGGATAATTAAAAATGGCATTTGCACCAGTTCCCTCACCTTTGGGGTTGGCCTGGGTTAACAAAGAGGATCCAGAGCCCGCGACGGCCTCCACTTGGTAGGCATAACGGAAACCAAATGGCGGCGCGATGGTTTGATCGCTGATCGCCCAAATACTCTCGGGTAGTATGAGACGCCTCAGGGAGTGGTTGCCGAACTCCGTAAAATACAAAAAGCCGTTGAGTTCATCCAGAGCAAGACCGGTAGGATACGAAAGCCGAGCATCAGTGCCGATGCTGTTGACACTCCCTTTTGCGCCCACCATTCCTGCGACTGTGGTGGCATTCCAAATCCCAGCATCATCCAAGGTGAGGCGCCTAATCACGCTGTTTACCGTATCAGCAATAAAGATTGTCTTCTGATCGCTGGATACGGCCATTCCGCTGGGCGAGTAAAAGTTTTGTTGCACAGGAGCAGGATTGCCGACCCAGCCCGGCGTCTGGTTCATGCCTGCCACTAGAATGCTTGAGACCACTAAACCCTGTGGATCGAGAACACATTTCAGAATACGATAATTGCTAGAATCCACCACGTACAGAGCCGGGGGATTACTGGCATCGTAATTGGCGAGACTTCCTACCAACGCGATTGCGCGGGGTTTGTTCAGAACCACGGGGGCTCCCGACGTAAGGGTGCCGGGGGCGAGGGTGACGACGTCGTTGCGGTTAATGAGCGTCCCGGCACCTACGGTTATCGAACGGATTGCGTTGTTCTTGGTGTCCGCGACGAACAGCTGACCATTATCGGCGACAGCGATGCCGTTAGGGTTGTTGAAAAGAGGCTCCGAGAGCGTCCAGTTTGGATCAGGAGGATTGCTGTCCGTGCCAAACGCCCCCCCGCTTGTGACTGATACGCTAGTGTCGTACCGGTAAGTCTTCAAACCAAGAGAGCGCTCGGTATCGGTTAAAACCCGCTGATCGCTTCGTCCATCCCTGATGCCAGAAACAGGGAGACGATCCCTCCATATTCTTCCTTTCCTTGCGGTTAATGATCCTGAGTATAACATATCCCCGCGATATCCGCCGGCAATATGCTGATCGTATGGATCGAATCCAAAATCTAAGCTTTGCCCGTCTAACCCAGCGGTGGTTTTCACTCGGCCGCCGGGGTTCACCTGCCGGATACAATGATTAGACGTATCCGCGACGTACACAAAGCCGTTCGCATCTGCAGCAACCCCGAACGGCGTGTTAAATAAAGCGGCTACGTGATTTTCAGGAAACACGGAGAACTCCATTGAGTCTGTAGAGGACTTGGAATTGTCCTTTGGCTGTTGAATTACTTCAAAAGGCAGACCGCTTGGGGTCGCTGCAATTTGCGTCGAAGATATTACGCACTGTTGAGCAACGATGGAATCAACAGACGTTCCGGTTCTTGGATCTGAAATTCTAATCGTGTAAACATCACCGGTGGGCGCGGTTGCTTGCGGAAGTGTAAAGGTGAGATCCCAGACAAATCTAGCTGTTAAGAGATTTATCCCTACAGTATAACCGAGGCCCGTGTTTTTGGTGCCATATCTAGGAAACTCATCAATATAACAATAGTAGACACCTACTTGGTTTGGGTTTCTTACAATATTAGGATTGCTCTCGTACGGATCCCAATAATCGTAAACAATTAAATTATTAGCGGTTGTATGGAATTTTTGAACAGCGGTGGGCTGAACAGCCGGGACGATAGGCTGTCCGTTCTTGAGCAGAACCACATCAACTTGTTGCAAGAATGGCAATGAAAGGTCTGACGTAAGCGAAAGCGCATACATCGCTTTGATGGTCAGAGTATTCGTCAAGCGCTCAAAGGAACTTTCTGGCTGCTGGAAAAAATACTCTGGCAAAAATACACGGTTATTTTGCCCCGCAGCTTCGTGCTGACCGCAGATATGCAACACAGCGAGCAGACAGAACACACGCCAGCGCAAGCACGCGCGCGTGAACCGTTCTGGGGAGAAGAAAGTGTTCATAAAAAGGGGGAAACTCAACCCACTCCTCGTAGCAGAATTTGCGCCTAAGAAAAGCACATTCCAAAGTCAGCGAGCGCCGCGCCGAAATGGGCCAACGGAGTCTTTAGCGACAAAATGCCCAATTCGAGCGCGGCGCTCCCTCGTTCACTTTACTGCATCATGCGGATCGTCCAGAAGTCGGACGCCAAATCTGCGCTGAGCAAATACGCGTAGGGCATCGTGAAATAGCCCGACTGTCCCCATTTTTCTCCCCACGAATTGCGCACGATGAAGCGCTGCGTGGCATCGTCGTAACCCACCGCAAGTACCGCATGGCCGCCCAGCAGCTTCTCGCCTCCATGCGGTAAATCCACCACGCCAGTACGTTCCACCGCTTTACTCTCAAACGCCGTGTACACCGTAAACCCAAACACAAACGGAAACCCCGCCGCGAGACACCCCTTCATTTGCGTGATGCGCCGCAGCACCGTCTGGTATTGCAACGCCCGCTGCCCAAGCGCCTCCTGGTACGCGGCGACGGGCGGCTTTTCCGCGAACCTCGCCACGTCGTACGGCCACACCGTCTCCGAACACACCCCTTGCTTTGACACCGCTTTGATCCCATCCCGGATGCGGGCGCCAGCGTCGGACGCGACGGAATGTTCCATCACTCGCTCATTAAAATAGATAAAGAGCCGGGAGGGCGTAAACACAGGGAGTTGCTGCTTCATCAGATCAAACTGCACGGCCCCAGCGATCGCATTCGCGGTGCAGCTCCCCAACGCACCCTGATCGCAAATGGTCGGGCACGTGGGGCGCAGGTCAATTTTGGACGGCAAAGCGGCAAGATGTTCCGCGCCTATGTTAAAAAGGACGTCGCGCTGGTCTGGGAGTTGGGGCGACCAGCCGTAGCGGCGGGTTGGCGTGGGAGCAGTGGAGCGGGTGAGTTTGCGTGTGGCCATGGAGACGTAGTTTTTGGGAGGTTAGGGCTTACCCCGCAGGCAGGATGCACAGCGGGGCGCGGCTCATGACGCAATCGGCTCCGAGGCCTCTCATGGATGGGATGATGTTTCTCAAAAACGAGGAGTGCCGTTCGCGGTCGGCCCGTTTGCGGTTGCGGCGCACTGGGGATGGCGTAGAGACTCCGCGGCGTCATGCACACCACTGGGGAGCTTTTTTTCCAACGGCCCGTTTCCCGAATTCGCGGATGCGTTGTGCCCGCTTTTTTTCCCGAATCCGGCCCAGTCCACACGCTGCTTTATGGAGAAGCGCCGGGACCGCGCGGAGCGGATCAAAGCGGCGTTCCGTTTTGGGGCGATGGCGCTGGGATCCCGCTGTATCGCGCGCTCACGGCGGCCCGTTGCGCTGAGGTACCCGAAGCCGCTTGGAGCGAGTGGGACGGGGGAACGTTTGTGAAACTCGGCTTGCGGCCAGTGCTCCACGGCGTGGCACTCAGCAACGCTTTTCCGCAGTGTCCGACGAACGATGGCAGCAAGTTTCGCGCACCGAATCGGGCAGAGTTACGTTCGCACGAGAACTTGCAACGCCTTACTGGAGAATTAGAACGCGCAACAGCCATCGGGCTAACGCAAATCATCACGCTGGGCCGCTGCGCCCGTGACACCGTCGCACCCATCGCGCAAACGTTTGGCATGCAGCTTGTCGCATTGCCACATCCAGCGGCGCAGGGCCTCCTCGCCGACGCGCCGAATCGCGGGCGCGGGTTGCGTCTCGCCGACCTTCAAATCGCGTGGCAGGATCGACTAGTTCAACTCCTCAGCGCCACTCGTGACGGGGATATTTTCGCGACAACTCCTGTTTGATTTTGGGATAACTTTCCTTCCAAAAATTCGCCAGATTCTGCGTCACTTGGATAGGGCGCTGATTCGGCGCGAGCACCTCGATCACCAAAGTCACGCGGCCACCGGCAATCCGCAACTCGCTCTCTACGCCGTACAAATCCTGAATCCGCACTGCCACGGTCGGGGCCGCTTTTTCCGCGTACAACACTTTTGCCTTGCGTCCGTTTGGAAGCGTAATTCTTTCTGGTGCATACTGTTCTAGCAAAGAATTTTGCGCCTGAGACAGCCAGCTCTTCACCACGGGCCACACGGGACGTTCCTTGATGTCCTTGTAACTTACTGCGCCCAAACAAATTTGTTCGATCAACATGAGGCGGTCCGCCGGAGTAATGGCGGGAAATTCCAGTTCGGGATAACCCACCGCCACGAGATTCACGCGAGCGATCCATTGTTCAACAGAATCGTCCCAACTTTTAAGGGGACACCGCCCAGCCTCGACCTCCGGCGCCAGCAACCTCGCAGCGGCATCTTCTGGAATTCGATCCGTTTCCTTGGTCCGCAAAAGCAGGTCACGAAAACGAACGATTTGTCTGCCGATCACACGGCGCTGTGTGGTGTCGAAAACCACCTCCACGCGTTCCTCAAAACCAGCGGGGAAAAGCTCGCGCAACCACGCCTCGCTCACCGCCGTCGCTAGGGTCAGCAACACTTGCCGCTCCGCTCCGCGGCCCTCGACTTCGCGAACCTCGCACGCCACAAGAAGCGGCGTGTCCTGCACAACACTCTCGCGCGCAAGCACTCCCCTCCGACCATGCACCAACTGACAACGCAACGTCGCAGCGTCCATCCGCAACGCCACCTGATCCGGAAAGCCCGCCAGCACGCACCGCCGCACCGCCTCAGCCGAGGCCGCGCGCTGATTCATCCGCAAACCCTCCGCCCGCGCGATGCTCAAAAACTGGTCCGCCAACGCCACCGCTTCCCGCGCCGCGCCCGCATGAATTCCCGGCCCCTCACAGCGCCGCACGTCAAACTGCGCGTCCTGCGCAAAACGGAGCGCCTTCAACAAAAGAAAGAAGTCGGAACCGACCTCGTCATCCGACAATTCGCCCAACGCCGCCGTGAGCGGCTTAGAATCGCCCCTGCGCAACAACGGCCGCCCTTGCGTGAGCGCCGCGACCTCCGCCGCCTCGGACACGCAGCCGTACTCGTTCGCCGCCAGCAACATCCGCGCATAACGAGGATGCACCGGAAACGCGAGCATCCGCCGGCCCAGCTCCGTAATCGCGCCGTCGACTCCGAGCGCGCCGAGATCCTGCAACAGCGTCAGTGCGCGTTCGAGCGCCTTGGGCTCCGGTTTTTCCAACCACCGAAATGCCTCCACATCCGCCACGCCCGCCGCTTTGAGCGTCAAAACGACCTCCGCCAGATCCAGCCGTCGCACTTCGGGCAGCTCTTGCAACGCACGTTCGCCATGCTCGCGTTCCGTCCACAAACGCAAACACAAACCCGGCGCCGTCCGCCCCGCCCGCCCCGCCCGCTGGTCCGCCGCAGCCCGACTAATTCGCGAACTCAACAGCGTGTTAATCCCGCGATACGGATCGAAGCGCGCAATTTTCGCGAGCCCGCAATCCAGCACGACCCGGACGCCGTCGATCGTGAGGGAGGTTTCAGCGACGTTGGTAGAAACGACGACCTTCCGGCGCGCCTGCTTTTCAACCGCTCGATCTTGTTCTGCGGGAGGAAGTTCACCGTGAAGAGGCAGAATGATACAGTCTCTCCCAGCGCGCGTTTGGCGCAACGCCTCGATGGTACGGTGGATCTCGTAACTCCCCGGCAGGAAGACCAGCACGTCGCCTTCGGTGAGCGGCGCGAGGCGTTCAAACTCGGTGGCGACGAGTTCCCACACCGGCGCGGTGCCTGCGGTGCGCGGCAAGTATTGGACGTCGACGGGGTAGGTGCGACCGCGGGAAACGAGCAGTTCGCACGGCGCCATGTAGCGCTGCAGGACGTCGCTATCGAGCGTCGCGGACATGACGACAATGAGCAAATCAGGGCGCGTGGTTTCCTGGATTTCGAGCGCGCGCGCCAGGGTGATGTCGCCGTAGAGATGGCGTTCATGGAACTCGTCGAAGCAGACGGCCGAGACGCCGCGCAAAGTCGGGTCGGCGAGCATTTGGCGCAGCAGGACGCCCTCAG
>Ga0214921_10009193_pt1 | contig 12570 bp, 8 predicted proteins | sample LL1505_MetaG_FD_177992 | JGI IMG/M metagenome (GOLD analysis project Ga0214921, IMG submission 177992) | Freshwater microbial communities from Lake Lanier, Atlanta, Georgia, United States - LL-1505 | ecosystem: Environmental > Aquatic > Freshwater > Lake | place: USA: Georgia | collected 2015-05-28 | reverse complement strand
ATATGAGTAATAATTCTGATATTGAAACTTATTTTTTTAAATTAAAAGATAAACTAGAAGAAAAAGGATTAGATGATTTTTGGATTTTTCCAGATAGGACTGATTTTAAACCGATAAAAAATAAATCAAGAAAACAAATACAATCCTATTTAAAAGGAAAGGTTAGATATTATGCGGGTAAAAAAATTGCAAATGTTTATACTATTTTTAGACCTAGAATTAATTTTAATAATATTAAAGAAGAAGATTGGATATATACAATTAAAATTACAATTTTTGAAATATCCGAAGAAGGAAATATTGCAACAAATTTAGGTGATTCGTGGGATTTAAATATTGTATATAATAAAAAAGAATTATCTGATAATCATTTTTCAATAAAGGAATTAGATATAATGATAAAAATGGCATCAGATGATGAAATAACATCAGATCTTGGTGGAATAACATATAGTACATGGATTCGTTCTTACAGTGATTTCTTAAAAAAACAGAGAAAATCATCAAAAACAAATTCAAAATATGGTTCAAAACGTAGTTCAAAACGCGGTTCAAAACGTGGTTCAAAACGTAGTTCAAAACGCGGTTCAAAACAAGATACACAAAAAGTTTCCAAAGGTAAATTAGGAAGAAATAAAAAAGGATCGAAAATAAATTCTAAACGTGATTCAAAAGATTAAATAAACTAAATAAAATAATTTAATTTTTATCTAATATAATTATCTTTTTAATTGATATCTATATTTAATTCATCTTCTATATTTAATTCATCTTCTATATTTAATTCATCTTCTATATTTAATTCATCTTCTATATTTAATTCATCTTCTATATTCAAATTGTGATTAAAAATTCCATTTTTTGTGTCAGAATCAGATTCATTATCTAAATTTGATTTTTGTACAGATATCATTTTGCATTGAAATTTTGAATGTTCATTGACAATATTTTTAAACTTATCTATATCAATGTTATTAATATCTATTTGTTTCATGATATTATAAGTTATTTTTGATTGCTGTTCATCATTTTTTGGCGTAGTTATATCAATAACTAATGGAACTATAGAAGGTCTGGTATTTAAACATGATGGTAATAATGATTTATATAACATTTTAATATTTGTTTCGGATATTAGATAAGTTCGACAAATAGCTTCAAAATCTTCTATTGTAATATAATTCTTACTCGAAGCAGTATATATTATTGGAAAATTATCTAATTCAGCAATTATTGATTTCCCTGCTATTTTTCTAACATTTATATATTTTCCAATATTTTTTTCAAATATATTATTAAGATCATCGTGTTCTTTTTTTATCATTTCTAATAAGGTACGTTCTTTCTTATTGGTAACTTTATCAGAAATTAATTCACATATTTTCTTAACATGTGTATTATATGGGTGAATTTTTTTATATACGATTGCTAATTCTCTATCTTTAGATTTGAATTTAGCTTCTAATTTAGCATAAATAGGTTCATAATGTTCTTTTTGTTTTTGAATTAAATGAGATTCTACTAATTTATGCATATTATCAGTTGATTTTAAACATTCATTCAGATGGTTTTGTATTTTTTTAATAATATCCTCATATATATCCTGAACTGATAATAAATATTTTGATATTTGTCTTTTTTTATCTGGAGTAATTTTATCACTATCTAGTGCCATTTCAACTAATGTTTTCCAATTGATATATATTTTATCATCTAATATTGAATAATTATAACATTTATTAATTAATTCTAATTCAATTGTATTAATGTCTGCATTAATTGAAATCGGCAATTGAATATTATTACATGCATCTTCAATATCAATATTAAATTTATTAGTATCTGATTTTTGTTCTATCCATTTAAATAATTTATTAATAAGAGAAGAATCATCTGAGTTAATAATACGTTTAAGCAATGTCATCATTTTTTGTTTAGCATTTATTTCAAGATTAAATTTTTTTATTTGTTCAGGAGTATAATAACTATTTTGAGTTTCAATTAGCAAATTATTTATTTCTTCTTGATAATTTAGATACTCTATGCATATTGAATTTTTAAACATCCATATACAATAATCTTGGCGAATTATCTGGGAATAATTTAATAAACTCTCATTTATTGCTGGTCTTAAAATATTTTCCCAGAAACCTTCAAGATATTTATAATTTTCTGATTCAAATTCTGCCATTTTAAAATACATTATTCTTTTTGATCTTAATTTCACCAATGCCTCTTTTAATAAATCATTCGGATTTAAATAATGTGAGGAACTATTCTCCTGAATCTCTAATACTATATTTAGATTTTCAAAAACAACATCATAAAAACGATCATCTGTATTAGATATTAATTTTTGAAATAATGGAATTGTTAAATTTTTATCATCAAAAAACTTGTATTTGGATAGAAATTTATCATTTGAGATTTTATGTAAGATCCAATAACAGATTAAGTATTCAACTCGTTTAGGATAGATTAGATCAAAAGTTTTAGCATCAAGTACTTCAAATTTAGGTAAATCATTCTCAATAGGTATCTGATATAATGCTAATATCATGTCCAAGAGTTCGTGATATTTTCCACGTGTAGATTTAGTATTTGCTTCTGTTGAAAGAAATTTAGCCAAAGATTCGATATCAATATAATTACCCAACGATGTGGATTCTTCTGCTAGAAATGTCTTAAAGTTAGAATCGGTAATTTCAGAAAAAATAGTTTTCAATACTAGAATTTGATTATTCTTATTGGGATTAGATGAGGATACTTTAATGGCTTTAGACCCGTATTTATCTTTTAGGTAGGCCTGTAATTTTTCAATGGATGGTTTAGATTCCTTTGCTGATTCTTTTGCAGATTCTTTTGCAGATTCTTTTGCAGAATCCTTTGAATTTTTAGTTAAATCCTTATTAGAGGAATTATTTTTCACAGTCGTATTATGTTTATACATTTTTTATTTAAAATATTAATATATATTGATAATAATATGTCAATTATAATGTTATTGATATATTATTCAATTTTTTATTTGTGATCTTTAATTGCATTAATATAAAACCATATTTTGTTTTCATCATGATCGGTATTGATTATTTTCATCTCTAAAATAGCTAAATATTCTTTTACTATATCAAATTTTTCAATAGAATCCGATATGATCATTTCTCCATTGCATCTTAAAACTCTTTGACCCTCGTCCAAATACTTTAACCAATTTGAACCAACTAATGATTGATTAAAAATACATATATCAATTAGGTAAGATTCTTCATCTAAGTTAGCAATATCACATATTTTTGATCCATTAAATCCATCGCGATCATAACCAATTATATTTAAATTAGAATTGAGTTTAAAATGTTGTTTAATTAAATTTCTACCACAACCTAAATCTAATATTCTTAATTTATATTTTATTTTGGTTTTCATATATGATATTATTTTATCAAGAGGATATTCATATTGATAATACTTATTTTTTAAATTAAAATTTTTTATATAATATTCCTGATGAGTATCTAAATAATTGTTAAATACTATACGTATATTACTTTTATGATCTAATTTATTAATTTTTACTTTATTCGACATATTATATATGAGAAACATTAAAAATTAAAAGATGGAGGAAAAATAAAATTTTTCTCACAGATCTTTGATCATATCTAATTATTTACGATATGATTAATGAATGAACACATAGCCAAAAGCTGAATATATTCTCCCGAACCATTTGATAAAAGATTACTAATATCTGACATTTTTATAAATATAGCAGATTTATTTGAATCATTTAAATTAGGATCATTTAGAATGATAGTTGATAAATCATTAATGATACCAGAAGATGAATAACCTTGATTGAGTATATGTGTTAGTATTTTTGTAATCGACAAATATGAATTATCTTTAGTAATTGTTTCATATAATTCCAAAATAAGTTCATTTGGTATTTGACCACTAATATTATCAATTAATTTACCATTTAATGCTTCATCATTAATATTAGAAATATAAACGGAACGTTGTAACATAGTAATTGCTTTTCTAAGATCACCATGTGAATAATTAAATGTGCTTTGTGTGATCTCATTAATAGTTGAATTATCGAAATGAACATTTTCATTAGTTAAAATATTTGATATGATAGTCTTCATAGAACTAAGATTGATAGAATTAAATTTATATCTAGAGCATCTAGAAGATAAAGGTGGAATAATTTTTGTGACATAATTACAAATCAAAATAAATCTAGTAATATGTGAAAATTGTTCCATAATTCGTCTCAATGCGAATTGTGAATCATTAGTCATAACATCTGCTTCATCTAATACAATTATTTTGAAGAATGGTATATTTGCATAATTATTGAGGGCTTGGGCAGCGAAAGTTTTAATTTTTTCTCTAACAATTTTAATACCTCGTTCATCGGATGCATTAAGTTCAAGAACACGCTCTTTCATAATTTTTGTATAATTATTGGTGTGTTCTCGATCAGAGAGAAATATATATTTACATATAGCGAGAGCAGTAGTTGTTTTGCCAGTACCAGGTGGTCCAAACAAAAGAAGATGTGGTAAATCGGCTAAATTATTTTTGGAGGCGATTAATTGTTTTATTTCATCTTGTTGTATGACTTTATTAATATTAGTGGGTCTATATTTTTCGACCCATATAGAATTTGATTTATTTGAACTCATTATTTTAGTTTTATGAATAATATATATAGATATATCATAATGATTTAAATAAAAGTAAATCAATTTTTTTTATCATAAGATATAAACAATGATTTTTTTGATAAAAATCAATATACATAAGCAATATCAATGTACTTATAAAAAAATTGATTTAGTATATCAATAATAGATAAGATTTAAATATATATTAAATATAATATATAAGATTTAACATGAGTATAAAAGCAAAATCATTAAAATCAATTATGCGAGGAAAAAATAATATAGATACGGCTGAGTCAGAAATAGATAAAATAGATAAAAAAATTTTAAATGGTGTATCTAATATAAAAAAATCTAAACAAAAAACTCAAATAATTGAGAAAAAATCAGGAAAATCGTCAAAATCAACAAATCCATCAAAACTAATGAATCCTACAAAATTAACAAAAATAATAGATTCTACAGATTCAGATTCGGTAGAATTAACAGATATAATGATAGAAGATATTAATTTGAATCAATTAATATATCCATGTAAAGATGTAATATTATATACTCGTGTAACATTATTACCTCATCAAATTAATAATGATTTATATATTAACCTCAAAAAAAATTTAATAGATAAAATAGAGGGAAAATGTATAAAAGATGGTTATATTATAAAAATATATAAAATTTTGGAATATAAAAATGGTATAATTGAACCAGAAAACTTTTCTGGTTCGGCAATATATGATATAAAATATCTAGCGAAAATATGTGTTGCATTAAAAGAATCTACAATTATTGCAAAGATTACATCATATATAACAAATGCTAATTTAATATTAGCAGAATTTGGACCAATAATTAAGATTATTCTTGCAAAAAACAAAAGAGATCTAAATGAAAAAAATTTTATAATAGGAAATGATAAAAGTATTTTACATCAAACTACACAGAGAAAGATAGGTATGAATGATTATGTAAAAATTCAATTAAAATCCATTAAATTTCATCATAATGATACAGTAATTAAATGTATGGGTTATTTAGATGATATTGCATACCCTGAAGATATAGAAAAATATGCTTATATGGAAGAGAATACCCCTAAAATACATATGCAAAAATATAATGAAATAAATTCTACAATACATTTTAATGATGATAATGAACAAGAAAATAAAAATATCGATGATTCATTGACACGTAACCAAATAGACACATTATCAGTAAAAAATAATAAAATGTCAATTTAATAAAATGTCAATTTAATAAAATGTCAATTTTTAAATTAAATTAAATTAATTTAAATTAATTTCAAAAAAATGCAAATAATAATTAACTTAAATCTATTTTATCTATTTATTAATAATAAAATTAATAATGAATTCAAATGATACATCAAAAATTTATGATAATAGTCATAACACATTTAGTTTATTGAATGAAAATATTTCAGATAATGAAGATATTTCAGATCATGAAGATCATGAAGATCATGAAGAAAATTCAGATAATGAAGATAATTCAGATAATGAAGATAATTCAGATAATAAAAATATTTCAGATAATGATTCAGATCAGGATATTGTAGTAATATCTGATTATAAAGGTAAGACATATTTTCAAGAAAAGATAAAGATAGATAAGAAGCAGACTTGGAAAAAGAAAGATAATTTATATTGTAATAATTGTGGTAAATATGGTCATACATATAAAAGATGTTATGAACCAATAACATCATATGGGATAATATGTTTAAATTTAAGTAATTATAATGTGAATATTCAGAATAAAAATATGTATGGATTTTTTGTGACAAAATATAAATTTCCAGAAAATGCTCAATTATTAAAGAATATATGTGTGAATAGATATATTCAAAAAAATATAAGTTGTGATAATAGAAAAGATTTAGATATTTATGAAGATAAAGTATCCAAACATATAGAATGTTTAATGGTAAGAAGAAAACAAACATATAATTATATTTATTTAATAAGAGGATTATATGAGATGGAAATTGAACATTTAATTCTATCTATAAATTTGTTAACAAAAGTTGAATATAATAAATTAATATCAAATACGTTTGAAGAATTATGGAAAGATATTTGGGGACCAAATGTATTTAAACAAGAATATATGCATGATTTTATAAAGGCAAAGGAACAATATAAGTTTTTAAAAGAGTTTATATTACCACAAATTCAACATAGAATAAATATAACATACACTATACCAGAATGGGGATTTCCAAAAGGAAAAAGAAATAATTTGGAATCTAATATAGAATGTGCAAAAAGAGAATTTGAGGAGGAGACTGGTTTAAATGACTCTAATTATGAGTTATTAGATAGACTATATCCTTTGATAGAAAATACAAAGGGATCAAATGGAATAAATTATAAACACGTATATTATATAGCATTACTAAAAAATACAACAAAGGTACAAAATATAAAAATTGAAAATCCAATACAGAATTTTGAGATAGGTGATATTGGGTTGTTTAATATGGATCAAACTTTAAATATATTAAGAGATTATAATACAGAAAGAAAAGATATAATAAATACCTTGAAATTATTTTTTACATATAATATGAGATATTTTGAGAGATTTTATCATGAGAAAATCAGCATTTGATTTGATTGTATTAGTTTAGCATATAACCCTATTTTTATGATGATTATAATTTTTATCTATAAATATAAAAATTATAAGAATCAATAATATATAAATGACAAAAAGTGAGAATAAGGAATCAGCTGTACCAGCAACAGAAACACCACAACCTGCAGTAAAAGAAGCAGCACCAGTAGTACCACCAGCATCAGCAGGACCAGTAGTACCACCAGCATCAGCAGGACCAGTAGCAGCATCAGCAGGACCAGTAGCACCAGCAGTAGTACCAGAAGCACAAGCAGTAGTACCACCAGCAACACCAGCAGTAGTACCAGCAGCACCAGCAGTAGTACCAGCAGCACCAGCAGTAGTACCAGCAGCACCCATAGCCAGCAATGTCGTTTTAGCTGGAAGTGTCTATGTGCAAGTGGGTGTGGGTGGCGGATTAGGGGTTGCGTCGTATCACTTCAAATCACCCACCGAATGCTTCATCTCATATGTAAATGCTCCACCAGATTGGAAACTCGATAATAATATGATGCCACCCCCGGAAAAGTATTTTACACGAACGTCATACAATGATGTGACCCGTACCTTCAAGGGCGTAATCGAATGGCCAACACTGGCCCGATGGGGCGATGACTATGAGTGGGATTATATGTTTACATTTAGTGAAACTTTCGACGAGATTGTATCTGGAACGTGCACTAGCAAGCCGTCTGGGAATATTGATTCGTATGGTAGGCCACTTACTTCAGGTGTATCATCAAACGACGCGTTGTTGCGGTATAAACGATGGACACCAGAAGTACCAGTATCATCATCAACAGATAATATATTATTAGAAGCATGTAAAAAATTAGATAAAGTAACAGAAATATTAGTAAACACTAATGAAATTTTAGTTAAAAGAAAAACAATAGGATTAAAAGAAGTAAAAGAAGAAATATGTGAAATAAAACAAAAATTAGACGAAACAAAAATAATTGCTGAAAAAAAGGCAAGTGAAAAATTAAAAGGTTTAAAATCAACTTTAGCAGAAGCAGAATTAAGATTAGAAACAATAAGAAAATCAAAAGTAGAGAAAATAAAATCAATAAAATCAGAGATAAAAATAGAAAAATCAAAAATAAAGGTAGAGATAGCAAAAATACAACAAAAATTAGAAGAAGAAGAAATAATAGCAGAAATGGTGATAAATGAAGAATTAAAAGATTTAAAAGAAAAATTAGTAGTTGCAGAAGAAAAAGCGAAAGAAATGGAGAAGGCGAAACTAGCAAAAAAAAGAAAACATCGAAATAAAAAACAATTTTTAAAAAACATCAAAATACTCATAAAACTAATTAAAGATAATAAATCTAATTAAAGATCATAAAATTAAAGATATAATAAAATAAACATTTAAGATAATATGAACAAATTATTATGAAAATATAAGGAAAAATATGATTCTTAAATTGATAAATAATCGAATATTTTTATTAAATAATTTAATAAAAATATTTGTTTATCTTAGTTAATAATATAATATGAATAAAGATAATATATTATTTGAATATATAAAAAATCATCAATATGATAAATTAATAGCAACAATAAAATCAGATATAAAATATGATTTAAACGAGATGGATGAATCAGGTATATATTTAATACAATATGCTGTATTATTTAGACAAAGAGATATAGTAGCATTATTAATAAGTAAAAATTGTAAACTTGATATATTAGATTCAGAGGGGAGAAGTATATTTTATATACCGATAAAATTTGGATACAATGAGATAGTAAGTATATTAATAAATTTTTCGAATGTAGTAGTAGGAGTTCCATTATTAGATATGTTAGATTCTTATTCAAATATACCTTTGCATTATGCAATAATTTTTAATAGATTTAATATTATCAGAGAGATGTTACAAGTAAAATCTAATATTAATTTTAAAGATAATGATGGTAATTCATCATTACATTTAATAATAAAATCCTCAAAAGAGGATACAACGGAATTAATATATATGATGATAGAAAAAAATATAAATTTAAATCAAGTGAATAAAAATGGAGAGAATGCATTACATATAGCAGTAGATACAAATAATTTGATAATAGCAAAACTTTTATTAAAGAATGGAATAAATATTAATACAGAGACATTAAATGATCATTTAACTCCATTATTAATAGCAACAATACATGGAAATATAAAAATGTGTAATTTATTATTGGAATATAATCCAAATATAAATTGTCAAGATATTTATGGTAATAGTGTATTAAATCATGCAATATTAAACAAATCAAAACAATTAATAGAATTATTTAGTGATAAAGTAGATGTAAATTTAACAAATATAAGTGGTAATATAACAATTAATTTATTTTTTGAGAATGATATTCCGATGAATAAATTATTGGATTATAAGTTTGATACAATTTTGTTAAAATCAAGATTAAATATACAAAATAATATAGGAAAAACAACATGGCATTATCTAGTTGAGAAAGATATTTGGGAAATATATGAATTGATATTGAAAGAAAAAAAAAATAAAATATTTATTCAAGATATAGAAGGCTTGGCGCCATATGATATAATAATAAAAAACTTTCCAGAGAAAAGAGATAAATTCATAAATTTAATAAGTGAAAGTTTTTTTAATTATATAAGTAGAAATTTAGATGAATCATATAGTATAAAAATAAATAGTATAGAAAAAATAAAAAAAATATCTGATATAAGCAAAATATCACCATCAGAAAAAAATGAGTATATGAAAGAGATAAAGAAACTTATATTAGAAATGAAAATAAGTTTACCAGAAAAGAAAAAAACATATTGTTTAAATAATGTATCATTTGAGAATATAAAATTTTCATCGTATACAGGTATAAGTTTAGATATAATAATGGGATTAATATATATAAGCAAAAAATTTAATACAATAAAAACATCACTAACAATAGATTTTATAGATAATCCAATTTTGGAAAATTATTATAAATCAAATGGAATACAAAAAGGTGAATTTAGTGATTTTTTAAATTTTGAAATTATTTGGTCATTTCAAAAAATGTTTGTACCAACAACTTTAAAACAAATTATTATAGATTTTAAAGCTGATACACAAAAAAAATTTTTAGTTATACCCATTGGTATAGAATTAACAAATGGAGCTCATGCAAACATTATATTATATAATAAAGAAACAAATGAAATGGAAAGATTTGAACCATATGGTATGGATTTTCCACCAGGATTTAATTACAATCCATCTGGCTTAGATACAAATTTAAGAAATTTATTTATGAATTATTTTGAGAATTATAATCAGATGGAATTTAAATTTTTTAGTCCATATAATTATCAAACAAAAATTGGTCTTCAATTACTCGATACAATTGAATATAATAAAGAAAAAAATATAGGTGACCCGGGTGGTTTTTGTGCAGCATGGTCATTATGGTATATTGAAATGAGAATATCAAATATTAATATTACAAGAAATGATATCTTACATAAATTAATAAATTATATTAGATTAAAAAAAATATCATTTAGATCGGTTATTAGGTCATTTACAAAAAATATTACAGATATACGAGATAGTTATTTAGATAAATCGAAAATAGATATAAATCAATGGTTAAATGATAATTTTACGAGTGTTGAATGGAATATTTTAATAGATTTGATAAAAAAAAGTTTAATTTGATAATTTATACTAAACTTTACTTAACTTTACTTAACAGATAAATGATTTTTTCTTAATACATATAAACTTAATGCAATAACGATACCAAATAATACTATAGATATCATTTTAAAATCATTTTTAGTATTATTTGTATTATTTGTATTATTTGTATTATTTGTATTATTTGTATTATTTATCTTCTTTAAATTAGGTATATTTTGTTTTAAATCACATTTTATTTTACATGTATCTTTTCTTACATCCATATTAAATTTTTTGTTATAATATAAGTAAAATTCTTTTAGAGTGATTAATTTTTTATTATTAATACGATTTATATTATTATGTGCACCTAAAAACCATTTAATTAAATTTTCTTTAGATTGTAAAATATTATCATTAAGTGGATATTTAGTAATATATTGATTAAAATGATTTCTACATTTAGTACAAGGTAAAATATAAGGTAATGCATAAAAAAAATTTATATAGTGTTGTTTTTCATTTTGTGTCGGGTTTTCTGGATATGATAAACATATAGAATCATTGAAAAACCATCCAAAAGGTCCCCATATATCTGGATTCAGATTTGTTCTAATATCTTTTGAAAAACTCATTCGTTAATTATATAATAGATTTTTATAAAAAAACTATTATGAAATAATTTTTTTAACAAAGATATTAATAAATTAGGCCCAATTTAATTAGGCCAATTTAATGATAATTTTTTACCAGCGATGTCACAAATTACTAATTTATCAATCGATTTTTTCTTATTAATATTAATATTTAGAATAGTAAATATTTCTAAATATTTTTTACCATTATACATTCTATTTTTATATGATTTAAATAATTTTTGAATCCTATTTGGATGAATATGTTTATTAATTAGTTTTACAAATAAATAATTATTTTTAGATTTAACATACGGATGCAACATATATTGTACATATATTAGATTGCAAAATCGAATCTCATTAAAATTTAACCATTCTATCATTAATAAATTTGGTGTACATAATACAATGTTATCTTTGATAACATATTTAGTACTTTCACAAATATCAATTGAAATTATGTCATTAATTAATTCTGTTGCAATTTCAAATATTTTATTTTTACCTTTTCTATAAATATTAAAATTATGTTTATGAAGAGGTGAATACCATAAATAAGTATTAAGTGGTACATTAATTGATAATTCTGAAAAATAAATATATCCATTCTCAGTAATTATATTATTATCAACCGAATAAATATGATCACCGATTTTTAAATTATTTTGTGAATAAGTTTGTGTAATAATTATTGGACATAGAGATCTAAGTGTTGATCTACTATTTTGTTTATTATTTTTTGATGTTTTCTTTTTTTTATGAGTATTTATAATATATTCTGAATCATCGCTTTCATTACACGTCATATATGACGCATCATTTAATAATGTTTTATTATCATTAAATAGTTTATTATCATTAAATAGTTTATTATCATTAAATAGTTTATCATAATTTTGATTATATTTATTATTAATTTCAAAATCAAAAAATATATTTCTTATTTTATTGTTT
>Ga0214921_10009191_pt1 | contig 12573 bp, 13 predicted proteins | sample LL1505_MetaG_FD_177992 | JGI IMG/M metagenome (GOLD analysis project Ga0214921, IMG submission 177992) | Freshwater microbial communities from Lake Lanier, Atlanta, Georgia, United States - LL-1505 | ecosystem: Environmental > Aquatic > Freshwater > Lake | place: USA: Georgia | collected... | reverse complement strand
AATACATTATATCATGTTCATATAAGAATGTCAAGCAACAAAGAGCATGTGCTAAATGGTGTTTGCCAGATTCAGGATCAATTTGTTCGCCTTCTTTCCATGCCCACAAATGCCTTTGGGCTGCATCAAAGTACCTGCGTTTGGAATCTGGTACATGTTTCCAATTATCAGGTTCATACTTCTCAGCACCAAAGGTCAATACATCAACAACAGCTTTAAGTGCAAGTGGTGGTAATAAACCATATTGTAGTTTACCACCATCAAACTTGCGACCACCAGTTGTGGCTGTTTGTGAATCTTTTACAACTTTACTTGTCATAGACGACCTGTGTATTGTGCTACAGCGGGCATGTTACCAGTAAACGCATAGGTGCCGATGTGCTGAGTTTTCATCCAAGGACATAAATGAATTGTACCACCCATTTTACGCCACATCTGGCAGAACATATAATCTTCACTTAGATAGCGGTCAGAACCACCATCAGTAATTGATCCTTTGCTATCAATCACAGTATCAAAGTATGCATGAATATATCTAGAGCCATCAAAGTTTGCTTGACCTACATGGTCTGGCTTATAACGAATCATTGGATATTCTTTTTCCATTTTGTGGAAAACTTCACGCTTTACCATCATATAACCTGTACCAATTTCTAGCACTTCTAATGGGTCTGTAACCTGAAACTGTTTTGTTCCAGAAACCACATTAAAGACATATTCACCAACTAAGGTTTCAAGTTCTTTTGGTTCTAGGTTAGGATGATTTCTTGCCGCTTGTGCCACATTACTCCAATTAATTGACTTCTTTGGATAGGGGCCACCAATAACATCTTTATCTAAGGCTAACATAGCAATTACATCTTGTGGATTGTAATGAATGTCGCTATCAATAAACAATAGGTGAGTAAAATCGGAACGGAGAAACTCATCTACAAGATAATTACGAGCTCTTGTGATAAGAGATTCGTTGAATAAAAAAGAGAATTTAGTTTCAACACCATATTTGGACATGGTGGTTTGTAAATCTAGGCACGACTTAATATAAAGTCCGTGTGCCATACCGCCATACATTGGCGTGGCCACAAACAATTTATTTTTTTTCAAATCTTCAAGTTTGACTTGGATTTCCATAATAACTCCATAAATAAAAAAGAGGAAGTAACACCTATATGTATAACTTCCTCTTTACTTTTCCTAAACTATTTTAGGCAAAAGCACGCTCACCTTGTGAACGAATAGCAGCAATGCCTGCAGCAACCATACGCTTGGTTGGAGAACCAAGACGATAGAAGGAAACTTTATCGCCATTTGCGTTGATGCGTGAGTTCAGGTAGATTGCATGACCTTCGTTACGCAACTCATTGATAGTAGCGGAAGGATTAGCAACACCAAAAACAGATTGCATTTTTTGTGGTGTGAGAGTGTTATATTCGCTATCTTTGGACAAATAGGCGAGAACACGAGCTTTAGTTGATTTCATTACAAATAACTCCATAAATTGGTCGCAAATTAAAAAGCATTTGAGAGGCGACCGTTCTCTCAAATATGATACAAGTATATCAGATTATGAACCTGCTGTCAACCATTATACAGGTATAAGTGAAAAAAGACCCGGCTATTGCCGGGTCAAGTGCCGAACAACTTACTATTAGAAAGGTTGATTTTCTTCAGCCTCAGGATTTTCATTTACCGGAACTTCTGGTTCAGGTTGTGGTGCCAGAATTTCTTCGGCAGAAGCACCAGCGTCAACTTTGGTATATAAGTCAACAAAACTTGCCTTGGTATCATCGTCAAAGCGGTTCAAACACAAGGTAATTGCCTTCATTTTATCGCCAAAGATACCATAGGTTTCTACAATATGGACTAAACGGCGAGTGGAAATCACTTCATCACAACCACCATCCATAAATGTTTTACGAATTACATCAGCCCATGTAACAAGCTTCTCGGCGAATTCACTATCAGCACGACCAACGGAAGATAATTCTTTATCAACAATCTTACGCTCAATCTTAACAGGAGGAAATTCCTGTTCCATTGTAGTGCGGAATCTTTCTAAGAAGGCTTCGTTAAGCACATTGGTAAACATGTAACGACCATCATCAGAGCCTTTACCTTTAGTATTAGCAGTAGCAAACACCGTAAAACCAGGTGCAGGTACAATCATCTCGCCTTTTTTCTTCAGCATAAATGGTTTGCCTTCAAGCACACGCTGTAATGAGGAAAGATTTTGAGCACCGTAATCAATCTCATCAATACAAAGCACAGCACCTTGACGAGCAGCCGTAGTTACGGGGCCGTCACGCCATTCCATATTACCATCAATCAACACATAGTTACCAAGTAAATCACTTTCATCGGTTTCAGGTGTCATTGAAATACAAACGAATTTGCGTTTGGCTTTGGCACAGGCCTGTTCAATAGACATGGTCTTACCATTACCAGAATGGCCTGAAATGAAAACAGGAAAGAACCGCATTGAAGTTACAATTGAAAGCACATCGTCAAAGTTGCCAAACGGCACATAATTTTTATATGATTTAGGAACCAAATCAGTAGTATCCAAATCGGTTTGGACATTTTGAATTTTGTTCTCAGATTTTTGAATTGGTTTTGCCATTGGAATCACTTGGGCTTGTAAAGCAATTGTCGTAGCACCAGCAGTAGGTACTCGGTATTTACCACGACCAACACGATTAGCTTCATCTTTAGTAAAAAATTGAGTTGAAGCAATACCCAATTCACCAGCAATAACTTTAATTTCTGCTTTGCTGATGGTTTGTTTACCTGTAGCAACTAAAGCATCCATAAATTTTTGTTTGATTTCGGCACGACTTGTCATTATATAATAACTCCCATTCACAGTTTTAATACTACCATTCTAACATAAAAAATACACATTGTCAAGAGCATCTGTTGCCTAAAAACAACACTTAGGCAGCAATGCCCTCAATGAACTTGGAAACCAGCACACGATTTACTGTTTTCTTTTTGTTCATTTTGGCAAAAGCTGATGCCAATTTTTTAGTGGTAAATTTACCTTCAATTTCAATTTCATCTTGCTCGGTTTTCAAATCACTTCCACCAGAAATAAGGAAGAATGAATTATAACCATCGTTTTTTGAAATCAAAAACTTTTCAGTTTTAAATTGTTTTACCAACTCTTTTTGTTTGTTGAACCATTGGTAATAATCTTTATTGTGTAAATCAGCCAATGTTTGATTTTCGCCAATAGAATATCTATTGTTAATTGCTTGACGAGTATGACCTGCACTTTGATTTGAAATAATAAAGAAACCAAATATCTTAGAGTTGGTCACTTTAGCAAACCATTTAAATACAGCGATGTTGACCGATTGGCGGCCACCGTCAAGTTTCATTTGGAATTTATTTTCACGGTCAACAAGATAAACATTTTTACCATGAAAGTCCATTCTTTCGGTGCTATGTTTAACGATTGTTTCGCCATTTTGTACCACATCATAAGTGACATAGAATCTGTTAATCCAATCAGCATCACCATCGTGGACAATAATCAAACTTGTTAAGTCAAGATTGTTCTTTTGTTTAAACTCTTTCATAATTTCAGCAGTTGCAACCAAAGCTTGTGTCAACGGAGTATTTGAAAGGTACTCAGAGTCAGGCAATGGAACATCTGAACGATAAAGACGGGTTACTTCAAATGCTTTTTTGAGCAATAACATATTCTTTAATGCACCAGTAAATTCAGCATTTGACATTTGCGAATTGATATACTCACGCAAAAATACCGTGCCTAATTCAACTGAACCAAGTTCTCTGGTAAATTCAGCACGATTTGTTTTGACATATTCTTTCCGTTGTTCAACAGTCATATTCAAATCACATATGCGAGCTTCTTCACTATCACCAAAACCATACACAGCAAAAGGAATATTCACTTTGCGACAGAACATGGCAAGCACCAAAATCTGCTCAATTGAACCAGACATATTGTTTGACATAGAACCAGATTTATCTAGCAACAAAATCAAACCATGGCTTTTGCCTTTTGGTGTCAACATCACTTTACGAAAAATATTGTCATCAAATTTGTATGATGAAAGTTTATTGATATCAATATCACCAGTATCGGCAAGCTTTGATTTACTAAATGCTTTGGCTGCCTTACGCATTTCAAATTCTTTGGCAAGTAAACCAATATATCTTTCATTTTTGCGTTTGAAATCGTTTACCAGTTCCATGGCTAAACCAGGTTGAATATATTGTTTAGTAACACAATCACCATAAAACTTGGTTAGATTTGCTTGAACCGTTTTAGCAGGTGTAACAATGTTTTTCAGAATTGGTTTTGCCATATTTACATAACAGAACTCTTTACATTTTTCATCCAACAACATAGTTTCATTATTACGGAAAGATTCATCCGTAGAACATGATGGAGAAAACTGGTCTTGCCATGATGATGCTGATTCTTTCCAACGATTATATGAATCGCCATCTTCATCGCTATCGGTTTCTTCACCTGAATCGTTTTCACCAGATTTTTGGCCTTTATTGTCATCAGATTTATTATTGGATTCTTTATCGGTCTTTTCACCGTTCCCGTCACCTTCATTTTCTTCATCTGATTCTTCACTTTGGCCGTTTTCGTTTTTTTGGCCTTCAGTAGTTTCAGCGGAGTTTTCTTCATCATCAAACTCCTCAAAATCATAATCGCTGTCAATCTCATTATTGAAATCATCACTTTCAGCGGCTTCTAATTCTTCAAAGTATTGAAGCTTCATTTCCATTTGTTCATCTTTGGAATAAGCATACACTTCATCGGTAACACGAATCACATCGTCCCAAGATTCACATGCTTGGACTTTTTTAACTAAGAGCTCTTCTTTAGCAGAGAATTCAATCTTGGTATTTGTCCATTGAGATTTGCTGTAAAGGTTCAGGCGGTCAATGAAGCTAAGCTCATTAACATCAGTACCTTTAATACCAAAAAAATCACGATTGATTAATTCTTGGTAACCATTACGGAAAGAATTGTTGAGGCCAGGATACTTACGCTTGACCTTCTTTTCAATTCTAGCATCTTCAACAACATTAAGGAAGTTTTTATAGAATTTTCCTTTTGATTTGTCAGAGGCAGTATTATGCCAACCATCAGCAGGAGTATAGAGAGCATGGCCAACTTCGTGACCACAGAGCAGGTCGTAAATAGCGCCTGTCATATTTTGCCAAATTGGAAGATATAAAACCCTATTCTTAGGGTCAAATTTGGCAGTTTGGATTTTTTGGTGTTGAACCGTGAGATTCTCGGTTGCCATCAATCTGGCTAATTGAGATTTTTGTTCGGCTGTAAATGTCATTGTAGTATAGTCCTATTTAACTAATTTATACTACCATTATATCAGTATTCAGTTGGATTGTCAAGACCACCTGTTGCATAGAAACAACAGGCTAAGCTACTGATTCCTAAAGAGATTTTACTTAGTAATACTTTCCCAGAGGTCTTTATACGCCAGAACAAGATTTGTCCATAAAGCAATAACCGCTTTAATTGGATGTTCAATAAAAGTGGCAAAAGCAATCAATGATGCTGGTACGGCCACCAATAGCGTTATAATAAATCCAAGTATGCCTAAAAATGTAATCATAATCTCTTTATAAAAAAATGGAGCGGTGTTCTGCTTTGCTCAGATAATTTAAGAGGGTGTCTTAAATCGTGCTATCACCCACCGCATAAGGACATAATACACTAATACTTTAACTTTGTCAAGCGTTTTAACGACCAACTTGGCAAAGATATTTCTCTTTTGCCGATTGCCATGGCAAAACTGTAAGGTCGTCATAGAAAAGAGTATCACTATTGTTACGCTCTTTTTTGACCAGTTGTTTAATACGAGGCTTGGCATGTTTTGTTTTCCAAATCTCTGTAAGTGCTTCAATGCTGGTATCAAATGATTTTACCAACTTCTCATCACCAATTCGTTTGTTAAGATAATCAATTGAGTTATCATACAAAGGCGACCAATAAATTCCACGAGCATGGTCGGTACGAATAATTTCCTTTGGTATATTTAGTTTGCTATATGTAAACTGTAATGAACGATTCTTGTGGTCACGCTTATGTGGTTGACCGCTTGGTTTCTTCGCAACATACCACTCAAAGTATTTTCTTGTATGATTAACTTTCAACCAATCACGAATCATATACCGAGTTTTCTTTTCAGGTTCAAACGATACAGAACCTGCCGTGAAGCCCATCTTTTGCCAATGGTCTAAGTTATCATACTGAGATAGACCATCCGCCTTGGTTCTGCCATACAATGATGTAGTTGTTACTGAAACAAGTGTATCACCATACAATTTCTTCCACAACTCTTGCACAGGATCAGCAAGGCATAATAGCGCCAACAATTTACCACCAACATAATTGAAACCAAGTGGTTGCAATGGCACAATTGTAGAACCAATGGCTGTGTGATTAATCATACCGCCTTGTGTTTTCAATTCTCTTGGCCAACCAATGTGATTATCTCTTGGTGTTAGGTCTAAGAAGTCAGATGAAATACAAATAACACCAAGATACTTCTGTGTTACCTTATCACGAATAACAAAATTAAGATTGCGACCAATGTTAGAATTGTTTTTCATTGTAGATGAAAAGGTACGAATACAATTCCATAACTCAGGCAGGTCTTTCTCTTTATTGGTATACAACATCTCTGGTTGTAATGCCAAATAATCTTCAGGTGTTTTAGGCACCCAAAAGTTTGATTTGATTTCTTCAATGGCTCTGCGTTGACCTTCATCTGCAAGAACTCGTTTCTCGCCTTCCCACAAATCGTTTACAGTAACAGTAGGATACTTTTCTTGCACCTCACACCATTTTTGGTAGAGTGTATATTCTTTTACATCCATCTGTGAAACATATTTCAGGTCGTTAATTATCTGCTCACGCAACCCATCTTCGGTAAATTCTAATGTAGGAAGTGAAGTTTGTTCTTGCCACTTTTGCCATTGGGCTTCTACATCATCTTTTGGATCAAAACTATATGCCATTATTTTTTCTTTTGGTTGCGAATTGCCTGTTTCATTATCTTTTGTTGTTTCTTTCTTGCCATCTGTAAAGCAATTGGTTTGATGTTATCAATAAAACGAATGCCATTCATATGGTCTAACTCGTGTTGAAAACATCTAGCTGTTAATCCTTCTAAACGCATTTGAACCAATTTGCCTGTATCATCTGTAAACTCTACTTCAACCCACTCAGGTCGGTCTAGTTTAACATAAAGACCAGGAAAAGTCAAGCAACCTTCATCACTTTTATTCATTTCTGCCGATGAACGGAGAATTCTAGGGTTGATACAACTGATTTGAAACTGGTCGGTACCAATAACAAACACTCGTTCAAATACACCACATTGATTGGCAGAAAGGCCAATGGCACCATACAATTTCAAAGTCATCTTTAAACGACCGACCAAATTAGAAATCAACGGACTTGGTATTGGTCCCTTATGCTCAGGAATTCTTTGTCTAAGCATTGGATGGTTTTCATCATACACAGGTAAAGGCGTAATGTCTGGTGTTTTAGGTAAACTAGCACCAGTATCAATTGTTAAAAATTCACTCATTTGTTCATTATCCAATCTTTAGCAAAAATCTCTGCAGCTTCTTCTGATGAAAAATCTGCTCTAAAAGAAGTACCAAAATCATTTGTCATTGAAACATAATATTTACCATCAATCTGTTCTCTGAAAACTGTGGCTTTTCTTTTCTCATCATCACTTATATAAGAACTTAATGTTATCATTTTACTATCCTTGAAAAGTTTTTCTCTTTCTTAAATTTAATTACATTGGCAAATTTATCTTGTAGTATATCTCCTTTATGCGAGATAACAAATAAATTTACCCCTTCTAGCAGGTGAAGAATTTTCATTAGTTCTTCTGTGCCATTGGCATCAAGGCTAGAATCAAATGTTTCATCTAAAATTAATAGATTTGTATTTGATGAATTCTTTAACTTAGCAACAGCTCGCCAAGTTAACATTAATGCCATATCAATTCGTTGTTTCTCACCTTCAGAAAAAGAAGCGTAAGTAAACTCATCACGGTGCCTAGATTTAATTGTTTCTTTGAACGATTCATCTAGGTTAAAGTTTACAAAGAAATCTAAGGATGCCAAATACTTATTGACCAATTTGTTAATGACTGGTAAATATTGGCGAACAATTTTTGTTTTAATACCAGAATCTTTTAATAGATTACCTGCGGTCTCTAGGTAAGTTTTCTCATCTATAAGGTTACATAAATGTTGCTTTAACTCTTTTAATGTAACATTTATGTTATTTAATTCTTGTTCTTCTAAATCAGTTACCGACTTAGATTCTTTTAACTCGTTGGCCAATTTGGTCAAACGAGCAATCATTTTATTTGTTTCAGTAATCGTTGTGTTAAGTGTGGCAATTTGAACTTGCTTTTCATTCAGTTGCTTTTGTTTGTTGGCAATATCATTTAACTTTTCTTGCTCTGCATTTAATTTTTCTTCTAGTTGTTGGAGGCCGTGTTCGCATTCCGTAACTCTAGTGGAAAGATTGCCAAGTTCTTCTTCTTTAAATTCCATGGCGATGGTTTGCCTGCATGTTGGACAATCATCATGCGATTGAAAGAAACTGATATCCTTGCGAAATTTGGATAAGTTGCTTTCAATTTGCGATTCAATCTTTGTAATCTTCTTGACCTTAGCTTCAGTTTCAATTTTAGCTTCCACAATGGCATGGAGCGATTGAACTTCGGTTGCAAGAACTTCAACATTTGATGATAAGGTGGATATGGTTTCGCCATGACTTTGAATCTCACTCTCATATTCTTTTACTTTATCGTCATTGTTTTGTTTAAGTTCTTCAATGTATTTTTTCTGTAAATCATATTTCTGTTGTATCAAATCAATGTTATGTTTTTTGTCTGAGATGAAATCTTTGTTACTAGATAACTTCTCTTTTAATATCGTATTCATGGTAGAAAAGATTTGAATGTCCAACAAATCTTCAATGATAGCTCTGCGGTCAGATGCCGATAGCTGCATGAATGGAGTAAATGATGCCGAACCAAGAATCACAATCTGCGTAAATGATTTATAGTTTAGCTTTAGAATAAACTTCTCTAAGAACTCCTGATAATCTCTGCTTGCCGCTTCTTGGTTTATTAATTCATTGTTACAATAGATTTCAAAGATGTTGGGTTTAATACCACGAACAATGCGATACGCTTTATTGTTTGTGTCAAAGGTGACCTCAACAACACAATCTTTATTGTTGATACTGTTTATAAGTTGTGGTTTATTAATTGACCGAAATGGTTTGCCAAACAAAGCAAAACACAACGCATCAAGCATCGTGCTTTTACCTGAACCATTTTCACCAACAACCAGCGTATTGCTGTTATTAGACAGATTTACTTCTGTATAATAGTTACCGGTACTTAATAGATTTTTCCATTTTAAATTACGAAATATTATCATTCAGCCACTTCAGTATTAATTGCTTCAATGTATAGTTCACGCATGATTGATTTTAGTTTTTCTGGTTCAACATCCAGAGGCAAGTTGTCTATGTATTTTGAAAGTATCGTCATCGTATCTTCAGCTTGGTCAATCAACTCTTGGTCATCATTAATTAAAACATCACTAAAGTCCTCTACGATAGCTAAGTCAGCAACACCTGCCTTATAAAAATTATCAATCACATGGTCAAACAAATATGGATTTTGTTTGTTTAATACCACAACTTTGATGTAGGTATCTTTCAAAGACCCAAAGTCATATTGTTTCCAAGATTCAAAATCAGATTGACCATCATCATATGGTATTTTATGAAACATTGAAAATGGGTTTTTTACAAATTCTAATTCTCGTGTGTCTGTGTCAAAGATATGAAAACCTTTGGTGTCATTAAAATCAGCCCATGTCATTTCATAGGGTGTTCCAACATAAGTGATGTTGCCATCATTTGACTTATGATGAAAGTGTCCTGTTAAAACAATATCATACTTGGATAAAGCTTGTTTGTCAATACCTACCTCACAAACATTGCCTTTGTCCATCTCAAATCCTGAAATCTCAAAGTGACCAAAACAAATTTGTGCCTTACTATCTTTTATCTTTGCAAAAATATCGGCTTCGTTTTCATCACAAATCCAAGGCACAACATCAACTTTAATGCCATCAAAATCTACTGTTTCAAATTCATCATAGATTTTAATGTTATCGTATCCCTTTAAAAGTAAATTGGGAGAGTTGACTTCAAGTGTGTTTTTATAAGCAACATCATGGTTACCAACCAAAGCATACAAGGTTATGTCATGTTGTTTGAGCTTATCAAAAAAATACTTTCGTGCTAGGTAAAGTGAGTTGAAGTTGATAAACTTTCGCCTATCAAACAAGTCACCCATTTGAAATACTACCTTGATATTGTTTTCAACCAAATAAGGAAAAAATATCTGGTCGTAAAATTTTTCAAAGTAATTATGGAAATCAATTGAATCGCCTCTGGCCCCTAAATGGGTATCACCAAGAATACATATCTTCATACTATTTGTTTTTTGAAACCTTCTATTTCATCTTTCAATTTTAGCTTGTTCTTTTTCAGAACACTAATAACGGCACAGTTGCCATGATGAGCTTCTTCTTCTTGTATCTGTTTGTCTAAATTGTCATGCTGTTTTTGTAGGTGTTTTATATGATGCTCAATTTTTAATTTATCCATTATAACTCCTATTTTTGATTATGTCAAGCAGAATCAGGCAATTCTTCATCTAAAAACTTCTCTAAGCCTTTGGTCTTGCCTTCTTTTTTCTTGCGTTTGTTTTCTTCAAAATTAAAAATAAACTCGGAGATGTTATCATACAGTTCAAATTGCCGTGAATGGCCTTCAGAATCTTCAAGCATTTCAAATTCATCTAGTATACCAATTTGTTCTGTTGCCTTGTATTTGACATAGAGTTGTTTCTTCTCTTTCATAATACGGCGTAAAAAGGCATAGTAAATAATCTGTGTAAAGTAAGCAAATGGGTTCTTTGATTTGTCAGGATCAAAGTTACGGAAATACATTAGGCAGTTTTCAATACCATCTGCAATCATCTCATCACGAAAAGAATAAGAGATAAAGTTTGGCTTACGAGATAGATGGTCAGCAATCTTTAGAAAACATTCACCAATATAGTTTGGTATTTGTGGGTCAGGCTTCTTTTTCTTTTTAGCCTCATCACACAATCGTTTATACTCTACCAACGCAGCCAGAAAATCGGCATTGTTTACATAGTGTTTTGGTTTCTTAGTGCTCATATTTGCCTTCTTTTTCGCTTGACATGTGTTATTCTCTTGGTGTTCCGTTTGAATGTAAATTACTCCTAACAGTAGCTAGAAGCTTCAATACTCTTTTCCTGTAATCAAATCCCAACATAGATGCTTTCTTTCCTTGTTCATAAGGAGGTGTTCTACCTGTTGAGTAGTATTGGTCAGCAGTAATATCAATCAGTTCTCCTTCTTTAGTTACTGCCCACCAATGCCAAATGTCCTCATCATCCAAAGCTCTATACAGTTTAATGTTTTGACTACCAAATAGTTTCTGTAAGCATGCTGATGCGGTATGACAATGGCCAAACATAGGGTTAGTTTTATTTCTTTCTATCCATTTTTTAGGTAACAGGTCAGATGATAAACTATTCTTAATAGTTTGGCAAGCTTGTTTTACATTATCACCGTTATAATCAAACATTTCCATATTTCGTATTCTTAATCATTGTAAAACCTTTTAACAGTTCTTGTATTCCGTTATTCAGGTTGTAATTAGGTTTAAATCCTTCCAGTTCAATCTTTTCATTTGATACCACATAGTTTCGCTGGTCTTTGTCTTTACCAATTTCAGCTTCAACAATTTCAAAACGAGGCACATATGTTTTAATGATATCGCACAACTCACGCTTTGATACATTGGCAGAAGAAAGGCCTACATTATAGATTTGACCACGCATTGTTTCTTGAGCAATGGCCATTTTAAAGGCCTGAACCACATCACGCACATGAATATAATTGCGTTTGAAATGTGATTCAAACAACACCACAAAGCCATCATATACGGCACGATAGGTCATATCATTTACTAACAAATCAATTCTCATTCTTGGTGACATACCAAATACTGTTGCAAGCCGTAAACTTGTGGCATTAGAATGATTCATCAATACCTTTTCTACTTCAACTTTATCAATGGCATATCGTGAAATAGGATTCAATGGTGATTCTTCCGTGCAATTATCTCCTGTACCATAGGCACTATTTGTTGTAGGCATAATTACAACTTGGTCTTTGTCCAAGTATTTCATCATCATAAAGATGGCATCTTTGTTTGTAGTTGTAGCACCAATTGGATCTTTATCACAAAATGGTGCACCAACATACGCTGCCAATGGTATGATTATATCAGCATCTTTCATTAATGGCAACATGTCTGCTTCAATACGAACATCACCACGATACACTCTAAAGTTTGGATGATAGCATACATGGTTCAAAGAAGATTGGCCAAAAATAAAA
>Ga0214921_10009190_pt1 | contig 12574 bp, 15 predicted proteins | sample LL1505_MetaG_FD_177992 | JGI IMG/M metagenome (GOLD analysis project Ga0214921, IMG submission 177992) | Freshwater microbial communities from Lake Lanier, Atlanta, Georgia, United States - LL-1505 | ecosystem: Environmental > Aquatic > Freshwater > Lake | place: USA: Georgia | collected... | reverse complement strand
CAAGATCGAAGTGCCGTTGCTATTGGTCGTGGCGCAGGTCGAAGTAATCAAGGCAGAAGTGCTATTTCTATTGGACGCTATGCTGGGCAAGACGATCAACAGGATGAAGTAATTGCTATTGGATATTACGCTGGCAACGATAATCAACGTTATCACAGCATAGCGATTGGGGCAGAAGCAGGGAGAAGCGATCAATATTGGGGTGCTATTGCTATTGGTCGTAGTGCTGGCAACACTGGTCAGAGTAATCAAACTATTGCCATTGGTCATCGCGCTGGTGAAGAAGATCAGGAAAGACGGTCAATTGCCATTGGCACTTACGCTGGTAATTATCAACAAGGACAACATAGCATTGCTATTGGCGCGTATGCTGGCAATGACGAACAAGGATGGGCTGCAATAGCCATTGGCGAAGAAGCTGGTAACACTAGTCAAGATTTTCGTGCTATTGCCATAGGTCGTTGGGCTGGCGAGAACAATCAAGGTGAGCAATCTGTATCAGTTGGTGCATTGGCTGGTCGTGAAAATCAAGGCGAATATGCTGTGGCCATTGGACGTCACGCTGGTCTTAACCAACAAGGCAACTATGCTGTGGCCATTGGTCAAGAAGCTGGCCAAGGTACTGAAAACGACATATATGTTTATGCTGCTCAAGATGTAGGTGATGGTTCAGATTATCTAGTAAAAGTTACAGATGCTAGCCAAGTTAAGATTGGAATGGCAATTTATAATAACGGCTACGGCAATGGTCCAGATACATATATCACTGCTGTAGACTATGGAACTAATACCCTTACAGTTTCAACTCTACCTAATAACGGTCCTATATATGCTGGGGGTCAATTCCTTATTGAAGGTAAACAAGGAACAAACGCTATTGCTATTGGTGCGTATGCTGCTCAATACTCTCAATACGCTAACAGTATTGTAATCAATGCCACTGGCAGTGAACTAAAAAGTGCTGGCGAAGGAACACTAGTAGTTCAGTCACTACGTCAAGTTTCAGGAGGCACAATTCCTTCTGGATTCTATCAAGTAGCTTGGAACCCAACAACTGGCGAAATGATTGCCATAACACCATAATTAAAGGACTTATATAATGCCACAATTTAATATCACAGCAACATCTGCTGAAAAAAATCTAACAGTAAGTAATACACCAAAATCGCGTGTGCTTAATCCTGGTGAAACACCACCTGAAGTAATTCCATTTCCAAGCCCAGCAGAATTTGCTTCGCAAGACCTAGCTCAAGCTCAAGCACAAAAATATGCCAAATGGTTAAATCACGATGATCATGAAGGTGCTTGGGACTGGGTTGGATCGGCTACAGCCGTTTAATTAAGGATAAATCATGGCAACATCACCACCATTACAGGGCGCTCAAGGATTTCAAGGCACACAAGGTCGTCAAGGGACTCAAGGATTAGGAAGACAAGGGCTACAAGGTACTGATGGTGCATATGCAGCTCAAGGTAATCAAGGTGTACAAGGTAATGACGGATCCCAAGGTCGTCAAGGTACTCAAGGCACTAGCTTACAAGGTCGTCAAGGTACCCAAGGAGCACAGGCTGCTCAAGGTTCACAAGGTATCCAAGGCACACAAAGTACACAAGGTATTCAAGGACGCCAGGGGGTAGCTGGCACTGTACAAGGTTTCCAAGGCACAATAGGTAATCAAGGTGTACAAGGCCCAGCTGGTACTGGTGGTGGCGGTGCTGGAACTGGACTAGGATCAAGAACTACAGCCAGTGCTACTACTAGCTCTATTGCCAGTAATGCCAGTACTGATCTAAGCATTACAGGTTTTAAAGGTTATGCATTGTATAAAATACAAACTTCAGCTGCCGCTTGGGTAAGACTTTATACTGACAGTGCAAGTAGAACCAGTGATAATAGCCGTTCACAAACTTCTGATCCATTAGCTGGCGCTGGACTAATTACTGAAGTCATTACTACTGGTGCTCAAACTCAAGTAATCACTCCCGCAGTCATGGGATTTAACAATGACAATCCAGCAGCAACCACGATCTATGCCAGAGTAACTAATCTCGGCGGCAGTAGTGCTGCAATTACTGTGACATTGACCTTACTACAATTAGAAGTATAATCATGATACAGGATGATAATGCTATACCTCAAGAAAACTTTGCATCAGAACCCAAACAACCTGACAGCAATAATAGACAAGAATATGTAATTACCTTACATAGTCACGACGATCTTGATCATTTTTACGATGACATGGAAACACCAGGTGGTAGTTTATACATTCCCGATCGTGCTGTACCAGTAGAACAAAGATTACCCAGTAGTAGAAATACCAGTTATAGGCTTACTGCTGAAGAAGTAGAACTGATTAGACAAGATCCACGTGTATCCAGTGTAGAACTTCATTTAGAAGAAGCTGGTTTAAGAATTATTCCAGCTTGGACGCAAACTGTACCAGGTTGGAGTAAAGTTTCATTTATTGCTGACTATGTCAATTGGGGATTGAAAAGGTGCATTGACGGAGCCAATACACCTGATTGGGGGCGCGACGTATTTGGTGGCTACGATCTTCCTGGAGAAACTATAACTGGCACTGCCAGTGGACGTAATGTAGATGTTATTATCTGTGACGATCATATCAAAACCAATCATCCAGAAATGGCTGTAAATGCTGATGGCACTGGCGGAACTAGAGTTGTAGAATATAACTGGTTCCAACATAAAAATAATGTCGTCGGGGGTGGCAATGGAACATATACATATGCTGCTAGTCCATCAGGAAATCATGGAGCAGCGGTTGCCAGTACTGCTGCGGGTAATACTTGCGGTTGGGCCAGAGACGCAAACGTATATATGATTAATCCCTATGGCACTAGTGGCAATAGTCCAGAACCAGCAACTAATGTTTTTCAATACGTTAAACAATTTCATCTTAATAAACCTATCAACCCTACTACTGGTCGCAAAAACCCCACTGTTATGAATTGTAGTTGGGAGTTTACAACTCAACTTATGAGTTTGCCAATAAGCTCAATGAGACATTTAGGTGTAGTATATGATACTAGTAGTTGGAGTCTTAGTGATTTTGCCTATCCTAGCAGTAAAACTGGTGGTGCTATAACAACAACTGGCATAACTCAAAACAGCGGTAAACTTGTTAGACCAGTTCGTGTTTCATATGTTGAGGCTGATATGGCTGATATGGTAAATGCTGGAGTTATTTTGGTATTTGCCGCAGGAAATTATTCGCTCAATATGCAAAAATATAGCGCCAATGTTAATAATCATTATAATGACTATTTGATTTCTAGTGGCAGTACTTACTATCATCGACAAGGTAGTGTGGCCTGTGCTAATGACACCATATGCGTTGGTGCTCTCAGCGCCAAAGGAAGATCTCAAAAAGCAGATTTCAGTAATACTAATGCTAGAGTAGATCTTTGGGCACCTGGTGAAAGAATTATCGGATCAGCCAATAACTATACTGGTGTCGATGATCCAAGAAATAGTAATTATTCTAAACAATTTGGTAATGGGACTAGCTTTGCTGCACCACAAGTAGCTGGTATTATAGCATGTATGTTGGAAACTTATCCTTATCTAACCCATGCAGAAGTAAGAGATTTATTGTTAGATAGATTCGTTTCAATTGGTCAAATGCAGGAAGACCCATATGGTGCCAGTGATAACGTTGAAAAATTTAACGGAGTCTATAATTACTTAGGTGATGCTAATAATTCAGTTGTTTACTTATATCCAGAAAGACCAGTAAATGGCAATGTATTTCCTAAGAAAAATATGAAATCTAGACCAAGTTATGGCCAACTATGGCCTCGTCCAAGAATTAAAAGAATTTAATTAGCATAGTTAAATACAATATGCCAATCTCATTACAAACAATTAATTTAGGTGATTATGCTAACGATGGAACAGGTGATGACTTACGTACTGCCTTTGCCAAAGTCAATATTAATTTTAGCACCTTAGAAAGTGATATAACCAGTTTAGTTGAAGACACTAGTCCAAAACTTGGTGGTGATTTGGATCTTAATGGATTTAAACTTAAAAGTAATACACCAATTACAATTCAAGCTGGTCAAGTAGTAATAAGTGGCACAGTTCAGGCCACACGATTCATTGGACAGATCAGTGACCTAAGCAATCATAAATTGGATGATTTAAGTGATGTAATAGTGCCAAATTCAGTTGATTTAATTGAGGGTCAGGCATTAGTATATAATGGAGAAGGAAGTTGGATTCCTGGGAACATTGTTACACCATCAACTACAGATGTAGATGGTGGCGGATCATCAACTGTTTTTAATTTAGATGAAGGAGCAATAATTGACGGAGGCAATGCTTAACTGCTTATGAAAATTGCTGTTATAACTGGTGTAAGTGGCTTACAAGGAGCCACTATACAAGACCCCGCTAATGGCGGATATACCAATGTTGATTATTATGCCTTTGTTGACCGTGAACATAGCTGCAAAGTCTGGCAACAAAAACCTTTATTAGACTTTAGTTTAGATTCATACTTCTATCCTAGACGCAATGCCAAACTACCCAAAGTATTAGGCTTCTTGCTTATACCTGGATATGACTATTATATTTGGCACGATCACCATTGCGAACTACAAATAGATCCAGAAGAACTAATTAACACTCATGTCAAAGACAAAGACATGGCTGTGTGGCGTCATGCTGCTAGAGATTGTATTTATGAGGAAATAGACCTATTAAACCGTATTAATTTTGATACTAATGACAGTTTAGTCAGTACTTTAGACTATTTTAACCGTATTAACTGGCCTGCTAAATCTGGATTATATGAACTGACCAGTTTGGTCTATGCCAACACTCCCAAGGTACAGGCAGCATTATTAACTTGGTGGGAATTTATCTGCAAACACAGCAGTCGTGATCAGGTTAGTTTTCCTTTAATAGCAAAAAAACACAGATTAAAATTAGGCATTATGCCTGGTTCTGCCCAACCATATGGTGGTAGCAATACCATAATGCCTGTAATAAGGGATAAAAATAGCTAGCCAAAATCCTATAAATATAATTATAGGACAAAATCATGCTAGACGTTTGGACCCAAAGATCTGGATACAATTTAGGCACTTATGAAGAAAGGACTCAACTTACTATCTCACTGCCTATATCTGCCAATAATGTAAATTTTCGTGTAATTTCAGGTAAACTCCCACCTGGATTAAGACTGCATAATGCATCAATCATAGGCACACCTTTAGAAGTGGCCAAACGAACTGATTTTGAATTTTGTATAAGAGCCAGTAAAGATAATGAAATTTCAGATAGAACATACATTATCACTATTGAGGGTGCTGATCAGCCCGTTATAATTAATCCAGAAGGCCTATTACCAGTTGGTCCTAATGAAACATATTTTATATTAGATTCTAGTCCTGTTGAATTTCAAATAACAGTCACAGATACCGATGTTGCTGCTGGACAAAAATTAAGATATTTCATAAGCAGCGGTGAAGGTACATTACCCCCTGGGCTTAAAATGGATGAAAATGGGTTGATCACAGGATTTATTCAACCATTGTTATCATTATCTTTATCTGATAGAAATGGTAGTTTTGATAAAAGTCTTTATGATAAGAATGGGTTTGATTATGGGCTTAAACCAGATAATGGCTTTGATAGTTTTAAATTTGATACTATTAATTTTGATTACGCATTGCCTTCTATTGGTGTTAAAAAATTAAATAGAAACTATGAATTTATTGTCACAGTCAGTGATGGCGACACGTTGGTCAAAAGAAAATTTAGAATTTATGTAGTTAACGAAGATTTTTTACGTGCTGACAATACCATAATGAGTGCAGGTAATAATACATATACTGCTGCCAATAGTGGGGTTAGAACTCCCATATGGTTCACCAAACCTAATCTAGGAGTTTTAAGAGCCAATAATTACCATATAATTAAATTGGATGTATACGATGCCTTAGAATTAGGTACTATACAGTATACTTTAGAACCATCTAATCCAGATAGTTCAGTCAGTCAATTACCACTAGGGCTTCAATTAGATTCAACAAATGGTGAATTATTTGGAGTTGTGCCATATCAATCTGAAATTGAGGAGACATATCACTTTACAATCAATGCTAGTAGGTATGGTAAAAAAAATGAAGTAGCTTCAAGCGTTCGTACTTTTTCAGTCAAAATTTTAGGTGAAATTAATAGCCAAATGAGTTGGGTTAGTCCTGAAAATTTAGGCACTATTGATGCAAATTACGTTAGTACATTGAAAATTCAAGCTTCAAGTGTGCTATTAGGAGCAGATATTAGATATCAGGTAGTCAATGGTGAATTACCACCAGGCCTTACATTGGATAGAAACGGAGAAATTATTGGCAAAGTTGAACAATATGGCAATGGCACTGACATTAAAGGCATGATTACTTTTGACAATAACACTTTTAGTTTAGACAATGACGAAACAACCATTGATAGAAAGTTTGAATTCGTTGTCCGTGCCCAAGATCAAGCAAATTACAGTAAAATTGATAGAAAATTTGTTTTAACTATTAATACACCTAATGATAGATTATACAGTAATATCTATATCAAAGCCTATATGGAACCGTTTAAGCCTACTCCTCAATCAAGTAAACGAACAGTGTTTAATAGATTTATTAATGATCAAAGTATTTTTACAAAAGAATATATTTATAGATTAAATGATCCTAATTTTGGTGTTAGAACTGATCTAAAAGTAATTATGTATGCTGGTATTGAAACCAAACAAGCAGCCACATACATATCAGCTATTGGCTTAAATCATAAAAAGAAACGATTCCTATTTGGTGATGTTAAGATAGCACAGGCCAAAATACCAGGAACTATGACCAATGTTTATGAAATAGTATATGTACAATTAGTAGATCCTTTAGAAATAGACAATAAAAAATTAAAACCCAAGCTAAAACTACCAAAAAGCTCTACTAAATTAACTGTTGACGCCAGTAATAAGGAATGGGAACCATCATATAATACACCAAATGAACCTTTTGCCTTTAGACCCAATGACATTGTTACTGTGGATCAAACTTCAGTATTAAGTAGTGATCCTAATGGAAGCACACGATACCTCAATACCTATTCAAATTGGAGAGATAGACTAAGATTTTGGAAAAAGACTGACCCACTAACCCCAAATATAATATTAGATCAATTTATTACTGAGCGTAACTATCTTCCGTTATGGATGCGTAGCTTTCAAGACGATACTAGACAAGAATTAGGGTTTGTTCTAGCGCTGCCTTTGTGCTATTGCCTACCAGGATATGCCCAAGAAATAGTCTTAAACATAAAAAATTCAAATTTTGATTTTAAAAATTTAGACTTTACAGTGGATCGTTATATAATTGATTCAGTAACGCCAAATCCTGGTGAGGTAAATTATGGCGATAAATACCTCGTATTTAAAAACAACGGAATAATAATATGAGTAGTAATATAAATTTTGACTCAATTGATGAAAGCTTTCCAGTGCAGGGCCAAGATAATGCCAGTCAAGGATTTAGAGAAAATTTTAGATTTATCAAAGATGGGCTGGCAGCAGCTCATGTAGAAATAACAGACTTACAAGAATATAGCGCATTAAAAAATCAAAATAACAACTTCAGTAATCATATTATTGAAAACGCCATATTAAATAACATATCAGAAAAATATCAAAACAATGGAGTTGTCAGTGGTGATGCCTTAGTTAATGTAACGCAAGGACAAGTTCAAAAATATGTGTTTACTTCTGATGCTACATTAAGTTTTAATAATTGGCCAACTATTGGATCTGTAGGAAAAAATTATCATATAAAACTTCATATACTCAGTAATAAGAGTGGTACTTATAAAATAATTTTTGGCACAGAATCTAAAGGACCAAACACTAAAATCAAATATCAAGGATTTGAGCTCGATCAAAACAGTCATTTTTATTTGTCATTACCAATATCAGGTGCTGAACAGGTTGTTGAAGCTTGGACCTATGACGGCGGCGTAACTGTATTTTTAAATTATATAGGTGAATTCATATGATGTTTAATCCATTGTTAAACGCATCTGCTCTAAGCGATAGTGAATTAGAGAAGAAAATTCAAGAACTTGGGCACAAATACTTTCAAACCAACAACGGTGATGTCAAAGTACAAATTATGAATTTTTTAGACATTTATAAACAAGAATTGGGTGATCGTCGAGCTCGCGCTTGGGAGAAACAATTCCAAAAAAGCAATAAAGGTCTTGACAATCTCATCAATGTCAACTAAAATAGTTGGATGAAAACTGATAAATTTGGTAACGTAATCTACGATGTTAACGATGTAGTAGAATTAATCTACCGTGATAAAGAGCACTTGTTGGATAAAATTTATACCGAAGACAACAGAGAATTTAAAAATCTACCAACTAAAAAAATAGACGACAATATCTATAACATAAGCATTGAAGAGTTTGATCAGATTTGTCAAAGTGAATGGCTCATGCCAGACGAGTATAAAAATTTTAACATAGTAGAATTTATTCTAGATCAAACAGCCAACGAAGAGCAATACCAAAGAGCAGTAGAAGAATTAACCGAATATGAAAATAGAAATATGTTTGATCTGCTTCGTTGGCTTAAATATGTAATAGACACCTGCAGAACCAATAATATAGTTTGGGGTGTAGGTAGAGGCAGTAGTGTAGCCAGTTATGTGTTATATCTATTAGGAGTACATCGAATAGATAGTATTAAATATAATCTAGACTGGCAAGAATTTCTAAGATAAAGGAGAATTATTATGTCAATGAAAGAAATAGCAAAAAAAGCATATAAAAGTATGCAAGGCACAGAAGTCGACATGGAAAAACTAAGAAATCAAAACGAGCTAGCATTGGCTGTGGGCAATGCTAGAGTAAATGCTCGTGGTGATGAAATTGGACCTGGTGGTAAAATCATTCGTAAACGTGAAGAAGTCGTGCAGGAATATTACAAAGGCAATACAAAATAAGAGGAAAATATGGTAAGAGGACAATTAAAACCTATTAGAGACACTATACTGGTTGCAGATATGAATTTTGACACCAGAGTAACTGCCGGAGGCATTATACTTAAAAGCGACGATGGCAAAACAGAAGGAATTCGGCCACGTTGGGGTCGAGTTTATGCTATTGGGCCTGAACAAACTGAAGTTAAATTAGGTGAATGGGTTCTTGTTGAACATGGTCGTTGGACCAGAGGCTTTGAGGTAGCCAACGAAGATGGTTCTATTACAACCATACGTAAAGTTGACAATGATTGCATCTTAGTATTAGCTGACGAACAACCCAATGAGTTTTAAAATAATTTGGTTGGTAAATAGGGCCATTGACTGGCCCTATTTTTTTCTGTATAATAACCGTATAGAGAGGTAATTATGAAAGAACTATGGGTAGAAAAATATCGTCCGAATACACTAGATGGATATGTGTTCAAAGATGATCATCAACGCAGTCAAATTGAAAATTGGATTAAAGACGGCAGTATACCACATTTATTGTTCAGTGGCAGTGCTGGTGTAGGCAAAACTACAATGGCTAAAATTTTAATTGAGCAATTAGGCGTACAACATAGTGATGTGCTTTATGCTAATGGCAGTAAGGAAGCTAGAAAGATTGAATGGGTAGACAAGCTCATTAACTTTTGCCAAACAATGGCGTTTGGTGATTTTAAAATTGTACTCATTGATGAAGCTGATTATATGAACCCCGTAAGTGTTCAACCAGCATTACGCAATCTCATGGAAGATTTCCATGAAAATGTAAGATTTATCCTTACTTGTAATTACCCTAATAAAATTTTACCACCAATTCACAGTCGATGCCAAACATTTCATATAGAAAAAACTGATGTTGTAGAGTTTACTGCTAGAGCAGCTACTATTTTGGTGAGCGAAGACGTAGAATTTGATATTGATATATTAGATTCTTACGTTAAGTCATCCTATCCTGATTTGAGAAAATGTATTAACACTCTACAAGCAAACAGTATTGATGGTATGTTACACGCCAGGGAAGTTAACGAAGACAGTAAAGACTATAGATTTGAAATGGTAGAGCTTTTTAAAAATGGAAAAGTTGGTGAGGCTCGTAAACTAGTGTGTAGCCAAGCTAGGCCAGAGGAGATGGAAGAAATTTATCGTTGGCTCTATGACAATGTGGAAATCTTTGGTGACGATACTAGCCAAGAAAAAGCCATTTTAATTATCAAACAAGGACTGGTAGATCATACATTGGTCAGTGACGCAGAAATTAATTTAGCTGCCACATTAATTAGACTAAGTCACATATAAAAAAGGGGCCTAAGCCCCTTTTTTAGTCTCCGTATATTGACAATACCTCTTTTACGGCATCATGTCGTTCAATATCCTTTTGGGTAAAATGAACTATGTCAATATGTTCTAATTTTTTATGCTTTCCGAGTAGGTTGCAAAATTCAATTAAACCATTATCTTGAAGTCTATCTGCTTGAGCTAAGTCACCGGTCACAATCATTTTTGAATTCTCCCCTAAACGTGTTAAGAGCATCTTCATTTGATTAGCTGTGGCATTTTGCATTTCATCAGCAATAATCCAGGAGTTCTTAAAAGTACGTCCTCTCATATAGGCCAATGGACTTATTTCAATAATGCCTTCCAATAACATGTCTGCTACATCTTTTTGTTGATAATATTCTCCTAATACATCAAAAATAGGTCTGGTCCATGGTGCCATCTTTTCATTTAAGTCACCTGGCAAAAACCCTAAGTCTTCATCTACACTTACGGCGGGTCTAGTTACTATGAGTTTGTCTACCTTGCCTTCTTGAAATGCTTTAACACCAGCTTGTACAGCCAATAGAGTTTTACCGGTGCCTGCTGGCCCTATGGCAAATAAAATACTATTAGCATCGTCTTGAAGCTTTTGAATATATTGCTTTTGACTTTCACTGCGAGGGTATAGGCTTGCTCGCTGTTTCTTTTGCGGGTTATTATAAGCAGCAAAATCAATTACATTCACGTTTGAAGCAAAGCGTTTTTTCACTCTTCTACTCATCTAGTATCTCCTACTTGGAAAAGTAGGACTTGTAGTGACCGCCCTGATAACTACAGAGGTCCTACAAATTTATTTATAATAGTATCAAATTATCTACTCAGTTGACAAACTGGGTTTGATAAATAATTAAGCAGAATTCAAGGGTCCTTTATGAAAGATATTTTAGACGTTATTAAAAACGTAGATACTATTTACAACAGCAACAGCAGTCTAGCAGTACTCAAAGACTTTGAACGTGTATTGGATGAGATGGATGTCTATGTCTACGATAACTGGTTCGACGGTGAACTAGTTAGTGGACCTAAAATCGAACGCCATTGGGTCACTTGTGAATTTATGTGGCCCAATAAAAAAATGCCTGACCCCGATGGCGCACGTAGATTAGTTCAACTTGGCTGTAAAATAAAATATGAAAAAAGTGAAATTATTGAACCAAGAAAAATTCGCAGCCCAGAAGATTTTAGACCAGGTACAAAGAAAGGCAAACTAGATTCACGCCCAATTTGGCTTGTAAAAATTGCCATGCCTAAAAAACTAGTGTTTGACATTTTTAACAGTTATATGGATCGTATTAGAGAAGAACGCAAGGGTGATAAACCAAAACCACCAAAACCAGCAGCACCAGCAGCACCAGCAGGAGGAGTACCAGCAGCACCAGCAGGAGCACCAGCAGGAGCACCACCAGCAGGAGCACCACCAGTATGAACCTAAACGAAACACTAGTAGCTGGTGACTTAAAACACTTGGTCAGTAGCGTATTTGAAATTGACAGCTATAAAAGTAAAATTGGCAACGATCAGAAAATGGTTGTGCTAAGTTTTAACGTAGATGATAAGCCACCAGCAGATGATCTTGCTAGATTTTTAGAACTAGGCTATGACTATATTGTAGACGCTGATGCCACAGATGGCCCATTAGATACAGGCAAATATAAAGTATTTGTGGAAATGGAACGTAATCGTCATGTTCCCGAACGAATTGAAGAAATACTAGAAAGTTTAAAAAAATTAACTGGCATAGAAAATTTTAGATTTAGGTACTATAAAAGTTTTAGAACTAACTTAGCTAATAAAGAATCATTCAAAGATATCATACCATTAGACAAAGAAAGTTACTCAATCTCAATTCAAGAAAATAGATTAAACAACTTCTCAAATTTTTTCAATCGCAGCTATGTGGAAAATATTGAAGCACTGGAAAATGATCTAACATTTAAAAAAATGTTCAGTGAAAGCCTACGTATGCGTATCAAGGACTTTGGACCCGTTGATCAAGTATACGACAGATTAGGCGGGCGTATGGATGTGAGCAGCCGTGCCATATCAGAATCATTGTACTTTACTAAATATTTAGGCAATTACAATATTACAAAAATTGACAATAATTTTGTTTTTGAAAACGAAGGATATGCAGTAGTTTTAGAAAAACAATAAAGGATTTTAACTATGCTTTGGTTAATAAGTTTTCTTCCAGATTGGTTCTTTCATG
>Ga0214921_10009189_pt1 | contig 12575 bp, 11 predicted proteins | sample LL1505_MetaG_FD_177992 | JGI IMG/M metagenome (GOLD analysis project Ga0214921, IMG submission 177992) | Freshwater microbial communities from Lake Lanier, Atlanta, Georgia, United States - LL-1505 | ecosystem: Environmental > Aquatic > Freshwater > Lake | place: USA: Georgia | collected... | reverse complement strand
TGCGGTGGCGAAGCCTGCAGCGAAGCCTGCCGCGAAGCCTGCCGCGAAGCCTGCCGCGAAGCCTGCAGCGAAGCCTGCCGCGAAGCCTGCCGCGAAGCCTGCAGCGAAAGCATCCGCGAAGCCTGCAGCGAAAGCATCCGCGAAGCCTGCCGCTAAGGCTCCTGCGAAGCCTGCCGCTAAGGCTCCGGTAAAACCCGCAGCAAAATCGGTGTCGAAAAAGGCCGCGGGATTAGCGTCCGATCCCGCAGAAACAATGATCGATGAAGCGGATCTTCTCGGCGATGAAGAGTTTGATGTCGTCCTCGTGGTCGGTGATGACAACATCATCGAAGTTGAGGACACGAGTGTTCCCGCTCCCGACGAAGTGATTGAACTAACCGACGACGAAGCAGAGGACGTTAAAACGGCACTCACTGCGACCCTGCCCGCTGACGCTATTCACATCTCTTCCGGTGATGACGAGATTCCCTCCGTCTCGACAATGATCACCGGCGCAACCGCGGACCCCGTCAAGGACTATTTGAAGCAAATCGGAAAAGTTGCGCTTCTTAATGCGGAACAGGAAGTCACGCTCGCACTGCGCATTGAGGCGGGGCTTTTTGCGGAAGAGAAGTGGGCGAAGCTGTCGGGGGCCAAGCAAAAGAGCCGCGAAGGCCGTGAATATCGAATCATTGCCGACGATGGTGAGCGTGCTAAACGCCACCTCCTCGAAGCGAACCTCCGATTGGTTGTCTCGCTCGCAAAACGCTACACAGGGCGTGGAATGCAATTTCTTGACCTGATTCAAGAAGGAAACCTCGGTCTGATTCGCGCGGTCGAAAAATTCGACTACACGAAGGGCTTCAAGTTCTCGACATATGCCACATGGTGGATCCGACAGGCAATTACCCGTGCAATGGCCGACCAGGCTCGTACGATTCGTATCCCTGTTCACATGGTGGAGGTCATCAACAAACTTGCCCGCGTCCAGCGCCAGTTGCTTCAGGACTTAGGGCGCGAGCCGTCGCCCGAGGAATTGGCGCGAGAACTAGACATGACGCCGGAAAAGGTCGTTGAAGTTCAAAAGTACGGCCGAGAGCCAATTTCTTTGCACACTCCGCTTGGCGAGGACGGGGACTCGGAATTCGGGGACCTCATCGAGGACACCGAAGCGATTGTCCCGCTCGATGCGGTTGCTAATCGAATGTTGCTCGTTGCGTTGGAGTCGGTCCTCGATTCCCTGTCCGAACGGGAATCGGGCGTTATCCGGATGCGCTATGGATTGGGCGACGGTATCCCGAAGACACTTGACCAGATCGGCGAGACCTTCGGCGTTACTCGTGAACGAATCCGTCAAATCGAGTCGAAGACGATGACGAAACTCCGCCACCCCTCTCGTTCCGTCACCATTCGCGAGTTTCTCGAGTAATGACCGAACCATCGGTCCCTTTATCTGGCGAACGCCACGGACCGCGATTTGGGTTGCGCGCACTCGCTGGAGTGTGGATGGGAAAATGTGCGGCGTTGGCCCTTAGGCTAATTGGCCGCGAAGGAACGCACGTCCCTGGGCGTATCGCTCTCTGGGTTTGCCCTGATTTGCTCGCAGTGATTGCGCGCCCCGAAACGGTAATTGTCGTGACGGGAACAAACGGCAAGACGACGACCACCAATTTGCTTGCTGATGCACTGAGTGCACTCGACTTGAGCGTGTCTACTAATCGGGCTGGTTCGAACCTTCGAGACGGAATAGTCGCTTCTCTTGTCAGTGGGGTTAACATCTGGGGCAAAAATCGTCGTGACGTTGCGGTCCTCGAAATGGATGAGCGCTCAGCGCTTCGAGTTCTGCCACAACTAGCACCCGATATCGTCGTGTGCACGAATCTGACCCGTGACTCGATAAAGCGAAACGCCCATCCCGAATTCATTGCGTGGATTCTTACCTCGGCGATATCACCGACGACGACCCTCGTGCTGAATTCCGATGACCTCATCACGGTCTCACTCGGTGGTGATTCGAATCGTCGCGTGTTTTTCGGGGTCGACCCGACGGGGGATGAGTCGAGCGAGCCGAGCGGTTCCGCGGTGGATGCGTCGATCTGTCCACGGTGCGACGAGCGTCTGCAGTGGGTATTTTGGCGGTTCAATCACATTGGCCGTGTCCGCTGCCCAGTTTGTGGCTTCACCTCTCCAGTTGCTGACATCCGAGTCTCGCCGGTCGACTCGTTAACTGGGTTGAGGTCATTGGCAATCAATACCGAGTCAGTGAGCGTTCGTCTGGCGAACGACAGCATCGTCAACGTCTATAACGTGGCCGCCGTAGCCGCAACACTCGACGTACTTGCGGTTGAACCGACGGTGATCGGGTCGATCGTCGAATCGCTCACACCACCACCCTCACGCTTCGCCGACGAAACAATCGGTGGTGTTCGACTAGTCCGACTGCTGACCAAGGGACTCGTGGGTGTCGCGGTATCTCGAGCATTCGCTCATATTCTGTCGGTGCCAGGACGAAAAGCCATCCTCCTTGCCGTTGACGAGACGACCGACCGATTCGACGGGGTGGAGAATACGGCGTGGACCTACGACGCCGACTACGAGTATCTTGCCGACCCGTCGATCGCCGCAATCTATGTCGGGGGAGTTCGTCGACACGATCAAGCTTTGAGGCTCGCCATGGCCGGGGTTGATCCCGACAAGATTGTGTTGGACGAATCCGAGACGCGCGGAGCGGATCTGGTAGTGCTCGACGGTATCGATGCAATTTTCAATCTCCACAGCAATCACAATGCAGTGTCGACCGGGGATGCCGTTCATGGGAAGTTACGAACGCGACTGTTGGAGTTGAGCTCGTGACCCTGACAATCGAGATGTTGTTTCCCGAGATTGCCAATCTGTATGGCGACAATGCGAACATCGAGTTTCTTTCACGGTGCCTGCCGGAGGCACGAATTGTTCGCACCGGACTCAATGAGACACCCCAATTTGTGACCGGAAATGTCGATTTGGTGTACCTAGGACCACTCACCGAGCGTGGTCAACTTCGTGCCATCTCACGACTGATACCGCACAAAGCGCGGATTGTTGAACTCATCGATTCTGGAACACATTTCCTGTTCACGCACAACGCCATGGAATGCCTCGGTGCACGAATTGTGAATGCAGAGATGAACTATGACGAACCCGGTGTGGGAATCTTTGATTTTTCGACCGAGGTGGGCATGTTTGACCGTTACACCGGCAAGGTAATGGGCAATTGTGACGGGGTCTCCGAGCCAGTTGTCGGATACAAGTCACAGTTTTCGATGGTGTCGAGCTCTCCGGAAATCCCGGGATTCATGCGCACGACGCGAGGGATCGGTCGGAACCCGACAACTCATGTCGAGGGGGTTCGCCGCAACAATTTCATCGGGACGTCACTCATCGGCCCCGTACTGGTCATGAATCCGCATCTCACTCAGTGGTTGCTTGCGTCATTGTCGCCGTCCCCGACGCCGCCACTTGCGCTCAGAGAGTTAGCACTCGCGGCGTACAACGCCCGATTACGAGAATTCCACGACGAGCGCACCTGGTCCGCGTTCGAGCGAGTTGCGGATTAGGCGGTTTCGTCGGCGATGAGTCGATCGGTTTCGTCGAGCCATTCGAGCGCTGTTGGCTCTAGAGCTGGCTTGACTTGGCCCGCGTGGTGTCCGCAGAAGAAAAGTTCACCGGACTGTAGACGAACTCGCACATACGCCTGTGCTCCGCACGAATCGCAGCGGTCGAGCGCGCTGAGTTCGGGTACGGTGGCGGTTTCAGATGGTGAGTTCGTTGATGTCATGGACTTCCTTTCGATGTCTCTATTCCATCATGAGTGTCGGACATTCCCGTCCGATAACTGTCTCGTTTCGCCATGGGCGTAATTTTCTTCACAATCACGGAGAGCCTGCCGCCGAGGTCTTGAGGCCTCGCCTAAGGTTGAACTCGTCCCCGTCAGCGAAGGCTTAAGCAGTGGCTACCGAATATTCCGCCCGTCATCTCAGTGTCCTCGAAGGACTCGAGGCTGTTCGGAAGCGCCCCGGAATGTACATCGGCTCCACGGACGAACGCGGGCTCATGCACTGTTTGTGGGAAATCATCGACAACTCGGTCGACGAAGCTCTTGCTGGTCATGGCTCATCGATCGGTGTCACACTCCACCCCGATGGCAGCGTTGAAGTCCGTGACACGGGACGCGGTATCCCGGTTGATATCGAGCCGCGGACGGGGTTGTCTGGCGTCGAGGTCGTCTTCACTAAATTGCACGCGGGAGGGAAGTTCGGTTCCGGTTCGTACACGGCCTCGGGCGGCCTGCACGGTGTTGGTGCGTCGGTGGTGAACGCGCTCAGCGAACGCCTCGACGTTTTTGTCGACCGTGACGGGTCCACCCACGCGATGTCGTTCCACCGTGGTGAGCCAGGAATCTTCGATGACGCTTTGGGACAGGGTCCTCGCTCTCCATTCACCCCCTATATCGATAACTCTGAATTGCGCGTCGTCGGTAAAGCGGCCAAAGGGGTCACCGGAACACGAGTTCGCTGGTGGCCGGACCCCGAAATATTCGGAACGTCGTCAATCGTCGAACTCGACACGCTGCTCGCACGCGCCCGCCAAACGGCGTTCCTTGTGCCCGGTCTGTCACTGTCGGTCTCGGATGAGCGCTCCGCGACTCCTGAGCAACACGAGTTTTCGTTCGCGGGGGGCATTGGTGAGTTTACGGAATTCCTCGCACCCGATGCGGCGCTGACGTCGGTTTGGCGTCTGACCGGTGACGGGACATTCACGGAAACGGTGCCCGTCCTCGACGATGCAGGGCACATGGTGTCGACAGAAGTCGAACGATCCTGCCACGTCGATATCGCGGTCCGTTGGGGCACTGGCTACGACACTGTCCAGAAATCCTTTGTCAACATCATCGCAACGCCCAAGGGCGGTACCCACGTGACAGGCTTTGAACAGGCGATCGTGAAGGTACTCCGTGCTGAGGTTGAAAAAAACTCTCGACGACTCAAGGTGGGCAACGACAAACTCGAAAAAGACGACATCCTGACGGGACTGACCACGGTCTTGACCGTTCGTGTCGCAGAACCCCAATTCGAAGGACAAACGAAAGAAGTTCTTGGAACACCCGCTGTTCGCCAAGTGGTCTCGGCGGTCGTGACGAAGGCACTCGAAGAAAAGTTCTCGTCAACTAAGCGAGACGACAAGGCCCAGTGCGCGCTCGTATTGGAAAAAATTGTTGCCGAAATGAAGAGTCGAATTTCGGCTCGTGCTCACAAAGAGACGCAACGCCGAAAGAACGCCCTGGAATCATCGACTCTGCCGGCCAAGCTCGTCGACTGCAGGTCTGACGAATTCGAGCGCAGCGAGTTGTTTATTGTCGAGGGTGACTCCGCACTCGGTACGGCTAAATTGGCGCGTGACTCCGAGTTTCAAGCGCTCCTCCCGATCCGAGGCAAAATCCTTAATGTTCAAAAAGCGTCGATTGCCGACATGTTGTCAAACACCGAATGCGCCTCGATTCTTCAAGTCATCGGTGCGGGAAGCGGCCGGACCTTTGACCTCACCCAAGCGAGGTACGGCAAAGTCATCATCATGAGCGACGCTGATGTCGACGGTGCGCACATCCGAACCCTGTTGTTGACCCTGTTCTTTAAATACATGCGTCCATTGGTCGACGCCGGGCGCGTGTACGCAGCCGTGCCGCCGTTGCACCGCATCGTCGCCATCAACCCCGGCTCGAAAGCCAACGACGTGATGTACACCTATTCTGAGGCCGAACTGCACGCGACTCTTGACTCGCTTCGCACATCAAACCGTTCCTGGCAGGAACCGATTCAGCGCTGCAAAGGGCTTGGCGAAATGGACGCCGACCAACTCGCGGACACCACGATGAGTCTCGAGCACCGAACACTTCGACGTGTGCGCATCGACGACGCCGAAAAGGCGACAATGATGTTTGAACTACTGATGGGCAACGAGGTTGCCCCGCGACGCGAGTTCATCATCGACGGTGCACTGGATCGCGACCGAATCGACGTTTAGCGCAGTCTCGTTCCGAGAAAAGACACGACGTCGGTCAATGCTGTGCCGGACCCGTCACGTTTGCCCGCCTCGGCCGGTAGTTCGCGAGCCGTGCCGTCCGAAGCGCAACCCCTGGGCTCGATGCCTACGAACGCGAGAGCGAGACCCACTTCGCCCTTGAGCAGCGTGTGTGAGCGCACTCCGCCCGTTGCGCGACCTTTACCCGGGTATTCGGTCAACGGAGTGACCTTCGCCCTGCCGGGGTCGGCCCCGGTCAACGTCGCCCCTGCGGAGGTGACCGTGACAACGTCGGCGTTGGCGTCGGTCGGGACACTGGCAAACGTGACGACGAGGTCGGTCCCGTTGAGCTTGATTCCCGCGACACCCGCCGCACCGACACCTTGAGGACGCACCGAGGCCGCGGGGAAGTGAAGCAATTGAGTGTCGAGCGTCACAAAAACAAGTTCGTGTCCGTCTGGTGCGAGATCCGCTCCGACAACCTCGTCCCCGTCGTCGAGATTGATGATCGAAAAATCCGCACGAACAGGGAAGGTCGTTGGGTCAACTCGTTTGACGGTTCCGCGTCGAGTTCCGAGCGCCAAGGGAACGTCTGAAAGTGGAACGATAGAGATAATCAGTTCGCCCGCGGTGAGTCCAACCACATAGTCGGTCGCCTTGGAGCCACCGGCGAAACTGATCGTGCCGTCCGAGGAGGGGAGTGCTACCGGGGTGAACCGAATAAATCGCCCATTCGATGTGATTGCACCGACATCCCCTCGAGTGGTCGTGCGCACGACTGATCGGACGACGTCGTGTTTCACGCGCTTGGCAACAGCGGGAAACTCTGATGTTGCAGGCGTGCGCAACAATTTTCCGGTGGCTGTCAGGATCACGCTGCACGGTTCGTCTTCAACCTCGAGCCCGAGGCTGGCAATCGCGCCGACTACCGGGACATCATCGCTGTCCATCAACGTCGTCCGACGCGGCGTTCCATACTTGGAGGCGACGTCAGCGAGTTCCTCGGAAACAACTGTGCGGAGCGAGTCCTCGCTCGACAACAGCGTGGTAAGCGCCTCGATGTCCGTAACCAACGAATCCCGTTCTGTTTCAAGCTCAATCCTCGAAAACTTGGTGAGTCGGCGAAGTCGAAGTTCCAGAATGTAATCCGCTTGGAGCTCGGACAGAGTGAACGTGGACTGTAGTTCGGCTCGTGCGGATGCTGCGTCGTCTGATGCGCGAATGACGCGAATCACCGCGTCGATATCGAGGATGGCGCGAATCAGTCCTTCGACGAGGTGTAAACGTTCGGTCTTGCGATCAAGGCGATACCGCGAACGGCGCGTAACGACCTGGAGTCGATGCGCGATGTACACTCGCAGCATATCTACGAGCCCGAGGGTCTCGGGTTTACCCGCCACGAGAGCCACATTGTTGATGGAAAAACCATCTTCGAGGGGCGTCTGACGGTACAACTGATCGAGGACGGCCTCGGGGGAGAAGCCCGTCTTCACCTCGATAACGAGTCGGAGTCCGTTTTTACGGTCGGTGAGGTCGACCACGTTGGAAATTCCCGTGATCTTCTTTTTCGTCACGCCATCTTTGATGCGTTCGATGATGCGTTCTGGTCCGACCAGATACGGCAACTCGGTGACAACGATTCCGGTTTTTCGAGCGGAAACCTGTTCGATCGTAGATCGTGCACGCGTTCGGAAAGCACCTTTTCCGGTCAGGTACGCGTCGCGAATTCCCTCGAGTCCGACGATGATGCCGCCGCTCGGAAGGTCCGGTCCGGGGATGAACGCCATCAAATCGTCGAGCGTCGCGTCGGGGTGCGCTAAAAGGTGACGGGCGGCTTCGACAACCTCGACGAGGTTGTGCGGAGCCATGTTGGTGGCCATTCCAACCGCGATCCCTGCAGCGCCGTTGACCAGGAGATTGGGGAACGCGGCGGGTAACACGTCAGGTTGCAGTAGCTGTCCGTCGTAGTTCGGGACAAAGTCGACAACGTCTTCATCGAGACTGTCGGTCATGGCGATTGCTTCGGGGCGCAATTTCGCTTCCGTGTAGCGTGATGCGGCGGGTCCGTCGTCGAGGGAGCCGAAGTTGCCGTGTCCGTCGACAAACGGGACTCGAAGGCTGAATGACTGCGCTAATCGCACGAGTGCGTCGTAGATTGCACTGTCGCCGTGGGGGTGGAGCTTTCCCATAACCTCGCCGACGACACGTGCGCTCTTGACATATCCCTTTTCGGGACGCAGTCCCATCTCGGCCATTTGATAGATGATTCTGCGTTGGACCGGCTTTAGTCCATCGCGAGCATCGGGAAGCGCGCGAGAATAGATGACAGAGTAGGCATACTCGAGGAAAGACCCCTGCATCTCGTGGGAAAGGTCGACGTCATCAATGCGTTCGGAAGAGGAAGGGGTCTGGCTCACAGTGTCCCCGATTTTACCTGTCATTGGTCCCGGCGACCGATGCCTCGCGGAGGTGTTGGTGAGCGCTTTCGGATCCGTTCGTGCTGAGGAGAACCCGCTCGGGTTGCCGAGATCGCGCCGAACCTTAGTGATTCTCGTGGATGGACTTGGTTCTGTGAACCTCACCGCGCGCTCTGCTCACGCTCGAACCATCGGCTCCTTGACCAGATCAGATGCTCACAGCGGTTTCCCGACCACGACGGCGTCGGCATTAGCGACGCTCATGACCGGCCGATCGCCGGGGGAAACGGGCATGGTCGGATACGCCATCCGCGATCCCGCAACGTCGGAAATCGTCAATCAACTGTCGGGTTTGGACGCGCTCGATCCGTTGGTGTGGCAACCCGCTCCCACACTGTGGGAACAGAATTCGGACCTCCCCACCGCCATCATCTCGTCTCCGCGATATCGCGACTCGGGATTGACTCGGGCGATTCTTCGCGGAGCGCCATATGTCAACGCCAAGTCCTGGGGTGATCGCCTCAGCGCGATAGATAGCTTTTGGGCGGAGAACCGCGAGGGAGTTGCCTATGTGTACATCGCCGAACTTGACATGGCAGCCCACGCCTCCGGAGTTGCCTCAGACCAGTGGATTCGACGCCTTGAAGAATTGGATGGCTTTATCGCCGACGTCTGTCGTCGACTAACCCCGACGGACGGACTCATCATTACCGGCGATCATGGGGTGATGGACGTCCCAGCATCTCGCCACATAATTGTCCCATCGGACTCGCCTCTGCTCGAGGATGTGGTGGTTGGAGGCGAGCCACGCTTCCTGCATCTGTATACCAACGAGCCAACCACAACCCTCAACCGCTGGCGCGAGACAGAGGGGCGCCGTTCTCACGTTGCCTCGCGTGACGAGGCAATCGCCGCGGGTTGGTTCGGTCGCGTGGAGGATTTCGCTCGCGAACGAATTGGGGACGTCCTCGTGACACCACGCGGTGAATCGGTCTACTACATTGAGGGTATTGCCACCGATCAAGCGATGGCGATGGTTGGTCAGCACGGCGGACTGAGTCGCACCGAAACCCTCGTCCCGATTATTCGCGGCGGAGTGTTTGCGTAGCTAGTCCTCGTCGGGACGGGCACCAAACACGATTTCATCCCATGTTGGCATCGCCGCACGCTGGCGCTTGGAACGGCTTGGCGTCGGATCGGTAAACACCTCGGCTCCAGGATTTGCTTTGGTTTCCTTCTCGCCTATCTGTGTGGAGGGGAGTTCCTCGGGTGCGACGGGTGAATCATCCGGCACCTCGAGCATGTCGGGAGTGATGATGGGGATCGAGCCTGTCGAAGGGTGAGACGCGATGGCATCGTGTCGTTCACCCCTCCTGCGCGATAAATCGTCGGCTAGATGGGCCGGGTCTTTGACCGAGCTTGCCGGCAACGTCGCTGACAGGTCGACTTCAATCGATGACGTTGCGGTGGGAACGCTGATCGGAGTCTCCGCCACTGGCGGGGGTGAGTCAGAATGCGGAAGCGGTTCGAATTCGCCACTGTCGAATCGAGAGGCAGGTTGTGGAGCGACGACTCGAAGCGGTGGGAAGAGAGCCGCATCGACCGATTCTGATTTCGAGATTCGGACGGCTGCCGCGTTGGAAGGAACGAGCGTCATTTTTCGTGGGTCGAAGGACCAGGTGGCGTCTTCGTCGACGTCTCCAAGTACGCACCGAGCTCCGACCACCCATTCATCGTTCACTCGATAGGCCTGCCACCGCACTACTCGGCCACCCTGGCTGGCAATGCGGGCGGAAATTTCTGTGCCGAACGAGGATTCGACGCCATCACCGACAACGGGTACCGCGAGGGCACGCTCGAGAACGAATGCGAGTTCGGCGGCGATCGGCCCCTCGAAGCGGGCGATGTGTTCGGCACTGGAGCCCGTGGCCGCCGCTACCTCGTCAACCGAGAGGCCAGAACGTAACAAGGATTGAATTTCTTTGGGAGACAACGTGACCGCCGTTGTTGAGGGGGAGGATTGTCCGAGTTTGGACCGAAGCGCGTCGTCGAGTGCGATGGAAAATCGTTGACCGTCGCGGGTGACCACGATTATTCCATCGCGTGTCACCTCGATGACCGACAACTCTTCCATCACCAACTCCTCGGTTGCTCTTGTTCAGCGAGAATACCCCTAGCGCGACACGTTCGTCGCGAATGTCGCGGGTGAGTTTGCTTTTCGTTGTAAAGTGTCGCAAACTATCGCCGCCAGCACGGCACACGAAAGGCTTCACCAAAAACATGGCTACCGATTACGATTCCCCCCGCAAGGGCGAGGAAGACCACGAATCACTCCAGGCTCTCCAAGAGCGCGTACCCGAACCTCGACCCGGCGACATTCTCGATGACGCGGACAATCCCGACAGCCTCGAGATGAGCGGTCAAGACCTCGCAAGCATGGAACTCGACGTCATCGTCGTACCGCCGCAGGCCGATGAGTTCACCTGCATGTCGTGCTTCTTGGTTAAGCACCGCTCGCAGATTGCTAAAGAAAACAAGAACGGCGCGTTTTGCTCGGAGTGCGAGTCCTAGTTACTGCTGAGTACGTCTCGAAGTTTCTCGGGGTTTCGTGTTGATACGAACCAACCCGGAGTCGGGTCTTGCGGGTCCTTCAGCTCGATGCTGATTCCTCGCGGAATCCACGCGCGAATGAGTTTCCACGTGCGCGCGTCCCGCAGCGCGAGGTCCCTCTCACTCTTCTCGACCACGGTTGTTCGTCCCAGCAACGACAGTTCGATGGTCGCCCGGCCCGCGCGGAGGTGCGTGTCGGTGACGACAATTCGCGGCGCGGCTGCAACAAAGGACAAGAGGGCAATTGCGTAAATCGTCGCCGCCGAGACATAACCTGCGACGACGTCGATCGGTGCCAGCATTCCGAAACCCATGGGGATTAGGACAAGGAGCACGAGGTGAAAAGACCACGATGGAGTGAGGGATTCTTGGTAACGAACCATGTAACCATTCGACCATGTATTACCCTGAACGAATGACACCCGAGGTCCTTATCATTGGAACACCACCGCACTACGCACATCCCGGAGACGCCGGAGCCGATTTGTTGTCAACGGTCGATGTCACGCTTGCGCCGGGGGAGCGAGCGGTGATCCCTACGGGCGTTTCGATCGCGCTACCCGATGGTTTAGTTGGGTTCGTCATGCCGCGTTCGGGGTTGGCCGCTAAACACGGCATCGGATTGGTGAATTCTCCGGGCACCATCGATGCCGGATACCGAGGAGAAATTTCCGTCGTGATGATTAATTCAGATCCGGTCGACTCGTTTACGGTGGCCGTCGGTGACCGCATCGCGCAATTGGTCATTCAGCCCGTGGTGCGCGCACGGTTCGTCGCCGTCACGGAACTGCCGGGCACCGAGCGCGGTGTCGGCGGATTCGGTTCGACCGGAGTGACAGGAGTGGTCTCATGAGCGAAAAGAGTGCACCGGCCGATCGCGAAATGACGGGACCGTTCGACATCTCGGAAGTCAGTGCGGTTCAACCGTTCATCGACCTGGGGGCCATCAAAGTCTCGCCACGAACCGGTTTGCAATTGCGTCTTGACATCGAAGAGTCAACGAAGCGTCTGGTGGCGGCGACCTTTGACATCGACGGTTCGACTCTGCAGGTTCAGGTCTTTGCTGCTCCGCGTTCCGAAGGGTTGTGGAACGAAATCAGGGAACAGGTTGCAGCACAGGTCGTCAAACAGGGCGGAAAGGCAGATCACGTGGTCGGCCCGTTTGGGCCCGAAGTACGCGCCGCCGTGCCGACGGCCGACGGGTCGAAGCGTCCGGTGCGATTCATCGGTGTAGACGGACCCAAATGGTTCTTGCGAGGTGTTATCTCGGGACCGGCTGCTGACACAGATTCGCGTGCGCAGGTCGTCGAAAATGTGTTTCGCAGCATCGTGGTCAACCGCGGCAACGAGGCACTACCTCCGCGCGAACTGCTGACGCTTCGAGTCCCTCCTCAACCAGGGACAGTGTGATGACGAATCCACTCGGGGAATCGGTGTCGAAGTCCGCGCTCGCCGCGCTTGTCTCCACCGAGAAATTAACGGGTGCGAACCTGTTTAGTGCGATTGGGGGCG